>ERZ824600.15-NODE-15-length-239764-cov-7.303380_pt1 | contig 239764 bp, 208 predicted proteins | sample MGYA00519933_ERZ824600 | MGnify/ENA primary metagenome ERZ824600 (study PRJEB31778, sample SAMEA3449178) | human gut metagenome | biome: human gut; feature: human-associated habitat; material: faeces | place: United Kingdom | collected 2010/2012 ...
GCTTACTGGGCTTCCGCCTCGCTGCATCCGCCACTGGCGGCGCTCGGCTTCGCCCCCCTTTCAGAAAGGAGCCTTTTTGGTTGCTGCGCCCACAAGCCGCTTCTTCCGAAAAAGCACGCGCCGTGCTATAATAGCGGCATGAATGATCTGATCCGCGAAAAACTCAAGCTTTTGCCCGATGCGCCCGGCGTATACCGCATGTATAACGCTGCAGGCGAGATTATCTATGTAGGCAAGGCCGTAAACTTGAAAAACCGCGTGCGCTCCTATTTCCGCACAGAAAAAAACCGCCCGCCAAAGGTGGCGGCCATGGTTTCACACATCGCGGATTTTGAGTACATTCTTTGCCAAAACGAAATGGAAGCGCTCACGCTGGAAGCGAGCCTCACAAAAACGCTTCAGCCACGCTACAACATCCTGCTGAAGGACGATAAACATTTTCCTTATGTGCGGTTGGACGAAAAAAAGGATTTCCCACGTTTTGAGGTTGTGCGCCGGGTGAAAAATGACGGAGCGCGCTATTTTGGGCCGTATCTTTCCGGAATTGCGCTTCGGGATTGCCTGAACCTGATCCGCGATTCTTTTCCCGTGCGCCATTGTCGGAAAGATATTGCCCGCGCCATCGCGCGTGGCGAGCGTCCCTGCCTGATGTATCATCTCAACAAATGCTGCGCACCCTGCTCAGGCAAGGTTTCGCGCGAGGAATACCATGCACTGCTTGAGAATGTTTGCAGCTTTCTTGAAGGCAGGAACCAGCCGGTGATCGACATGCTTACCGGGCAGATGCTGGATGCTTCCGAACGGATGGAATTTGAAAAGGCCGCGCAGTACCGCGACCGTATTGAGGCCGTAAAACACCTTGCGGAAAAACAGCGGGCCATGGGAACCGGAGATGCGGACCGGGATGTGTTTGCGTTGGTGCGGGATGGGGAGGATGCCGTGATTCATGCGCTGTTCGTGCGCGGGGATGATATCATTGGCTCTGCGCATTACCGCATGGCTACGGGCGGCGAATCCGCAGGGGAAATTACAGGTGCGTTTTTGCAGCAGTTTTACGCGGAAGATATGGAAATTCCCCGGGAAATTGTCGTGCTGGATATGCCGGAAAACCATGCGGCGCTTGCTGGCTGGCTGCGTGAGAAGCGCGGGCGTGCCGTAGCGATCATCCGCCCGCAGCGCGGCGAGCGTCTGCACCAGGTGATGATGGCGCAGCGCAACGGCGTAGAGGCAATAGAAAAACAGCGCGCATTGGAAACGCGGGAGTGGGAACGCACGGGCGGTGCAATGGCGCGGCTCACAGCGCTCCTTGGCTTGGATGAAGTACCGGAACGCATGGAATGCTTCGACAATTCGCACATTCAGGGCAGGGATACCGTATCTTCGATGGTGGTGTTTCTGGATGGCAGGCCTGCTCCGAAGGAATACCGGCGCTACCGGATCCGCGCGGCTACAGGCGGGGACGACCTTGCCTCCATGCGCGAGGCGCTTACAAGGCGTTTTACGCGGCTTAGGGATGAGCTTTCCACAGCCGGGCAGGAAGGAAAGGCTGCTCCCAAAGCGCCGGATCTTCTCGTGTTGGATGGTGGGCGCACGCAGCTCACGGTGGCGCTTGAAGTACTTTCGCAGCTTGGCCTTTCTCATATCCCGGCCATCGGCCTTGCGGAGCGGCACGAAGAGATCATCCTGCCGGACGAGGCGGAGCCGATCGTGCTTGCACACAACGATCCCGCGCTGCATGTGCTTGAGCGCATCCGGGATGAGGCGCACCGCTTTGCAATCACCTATCATCGCAGCCTGCACGTGCGCACAGCCCTGCTTTCTGAACTGGATGGGATCGAAGGTATTGGGGAGAAGCGCAAGCGCCTTCTGTTTGATGCTTTTGTAACGCGTGACGCCATTGCCGCAGCGGATGTTGCGGCGCTTTCCGCCGTGCGCGGCATGAGCCGCAGCGCCGCGGAGGCCGTATATGCGCATTTTCATCCGGCTCCGAAAACGTCCCCGGAGCAGCCAATTTTGGAATAATACAGCTTGGAGAAAACAAAATGTATCAGCTTTTGGTATTGGATATTGACGACACGCTCACCCTTTCGCCTTACGATGTTCCTGCGGAAAACCTTGCCGCCATCCGCCGCGCGCAGGCCGCAGGCATCTATGTGACGATTGCAACGGGCCGCGGCTACCTTGGTTCTGCCGCGATCCGCAAGGCCATCGGCATGCAGGGCCCGGTCATCAACTATGGAGGAGCGGTCATCCACGATACGCGGACGGATGCCACCATATTTCAAACAGCGCTCCCGCCCGCGCTTGTGCGGGAGCTGCTGCTGCTCGGCCGGGAGCTTGGCGTGCATGCACACATTTATCAGGGGGACGGGATCGTTTATGAGAAAGAAAACCCGGCCGCAGATGCATACCACAGGTTTTTGAATTTGCCGTATGCCATCGATCCGGAGGTCTGTGAAAAACAATGGGGGAACGTTCCAAAGGTGCTCTTCATTGCAGAGCCTGCATATGCAGAAGAGCTCATCCCGGTTCTTGCAAAACGCTACGCGGGCCGGGCAAAGGTTTCCGGCTCAAAATCAGGCTTTATCGAGTTTAACGATCCCGATGCACACAAGGGTTCTGCGACGGCTTGGGTGGCAAGTTACCTTGGCATTCCGCAAAACGAGGTCGCAGCCGTGGGCGACAACCTGCTTGACTTGGAGATGATCGAGTGGGCAGGCCTTGGTGCGGCGGTTGCAAATGCCCATGACGCAGTGCTTGCGGCGGCGGATTGCGTTGTTCCCGCCTGCGCGGAAAACGGTGTTGCCTGGTTGATCGATCATGTAATTCTGCCGGCAAATCGCCAGGGCTGAAACGGAGGAGAAGGATGGAACGGCAAACGGTGTGCCTGCGTGTGGAGGAAGTTGCGCAGAACCTTGAATTGGAAATCCTGGAACCCGGAAACGGGAGCGTCGTGTTCAGCACGGGAGAAATCGGCCGCCCGGGCCTGCAATTCACGGGCTTTTACGAGCATTTTATGCCGCAGCGCGTACAGCTGATCGGCAATGCGGAGATGCATTATCTGCGCACCCTGACCTATGAGGACATTTCAGCGCGCATGGAGCGCTTTATGGGGTTTAAGATTCCCTGCATTGTGTGTGCGCGTGGGAATACTCCCCCGGAGGCGCTTTTGGATTGCGCAAAAAAACATGCCGTTCCGGTGTTCAAGTCCGATATGCACACGGATGACCTTGGGCACCGCATCCTGAGCTATGTGGGCCGGGAACTTGCCCCGCGCATTTTACTGCACGGCGTGCTGCTGGATGTATTTGGCGTCGGCGTTCTTTTGCAGGGGCCAAGCGGCATCGGCAAAAGTGAAACGGCGATAGAAATGATAAAAATGGGCCATAGACTTGTGGCGGATGATGTGGTGGAAATTACACGCGTCGCGCCCAACCGCCTTTCCGGCCGCGCGCCGGAGCTGACGCGCCACCTCATCGAAGTGCGCGGCATCGGTATTGTAGATGTGCGCTATCTCTATGGCGTGGGCGCGGTGAATGTGGAAAAGACCATTGATTTTTGCATTGAACTGGAACTTTGGAACGAAAATACGCAATACGACCGCACCGGAACCGAAGGGCGCTCCGAGCGTATTCTGGATGTGGAGGTACCCACCACGCGCGTGCCTGTAAGCCCGGGGCGTAACCTTTCGGTGGTTGTGGAAGTAGCCGCGCGCAATTTCAGGCTTCGGCGCCTCGGCTACAACGCCTCAGAGGAGCTCAATTGGAAAACACGCGATGCGATGGGGCGATAAAAGGCCAGAGAAAGGGAAAGGATCATGTATAGAATCGGCTTCGATATTGGCGGAACAAACATCGCCGCAGGCATTGTGGACGAATCCCTCGCGGTTACAGAGCGCATCACGCGGCGCTTTGAAAAGCAATCGTATCCGGGGGCGCTTGCGGAAACGGTTGCGGAGATGACGCGCATGCTCTGCCAACAGGCAGAGCTTAGCCAGCCGCCCGCTGCAATTGGAGTCGCCGTGCCAGGCAGCATCGATCCGGCGGCTGAACGCGTGCTCAACGCCTATAACCTTGGCCTGCATGATGTGCCGTTGCGTGCTGAAGTGGGGGCGCATTTCCCGCAAATCCCGGTATTCCTTGCCAACGATGCGGATGCAGCAGCGCTTGCAGAGCTTTATGGCGGGGCGTTTCGGGACGCAAAATGCGCGGTTCTGTTCACGCTTGGCACCGGCGTGGGCGGCGGCGTGATTGTTGGCGGCAAACTTTGGCGCGGCGGCATGGGGCACGGTGTGGAGCTTGGCCATATGGCGCTTGACATCGGCGGCGCGCGGTGTACTTGCGGCATGCGCGGTTGTATCGAAACGCGCTGTGCGGCAACGGCGTTGATCCACGCAGCGCGTGAGGCGCTTGCGGAAGGGGAGCGTGGCCTGCTGTTTGAAAAAACGGGCGGCGATGCGGCGAAAGTGGATGCAAAGCTTGTGGTGGACTGTGCGCGCGCAGGCGATGCGGGGGCTTCGGCCATCTTTGCACGCTTTGTGGATGCGCTTGGTTCTGCAGTGGTCTCTGTCATCCATTTGCTTGACCCGGAGGTGGTCGCCATCGGCGGCGGTGTGAGCCTTGCGGGCGAGTTCCTGTTTGCGCCGCTCAGAGAGAATGTGCGGGAAAAATGCTTTTTCAGCGAGTTTGCGCGCATCGTGCCTGCCCGGTTTGGAAATGACGCGGGCATCGTCGGCGCGGCGATGCTGGAGCAGGATGCGAGGATAAAATGACAGCTTTAAAAATCCCCTGTTTCACGGCTGTGAAACAGGGGATTTTGCGTATTTCCGAATGTTCAGCGGATGCGCCGTGCCTGCACCACAAAGCACTGCTCGCGGGCTTCGGGCGGGCGGTAGGTGCAGGTGGAAAGAGTGAGCACCTGATCGTTTGGGCCGATGACGATACTTTCATCGATGATTGAGGAGGAGACCATCCGGGCATAGGATTTCATGTCCGCCATGAATTCGGCAAAGTGATCCCCGCTTTGAAAACGCGTCCAGGTAAACCGCACAGTGTAGTCTGTGATGGGGGTAGCAAGGTAAACCTGCCAGATGGTTTCAACATCGTTCCAGAGCAGCGTGATATAACGGTTTTCATCGAAAAAAGCTTTTTGTTTATAATTCGCAAGATCATGGAACATGGTGCCATTGCGCATATCATGGCCGTAGATGAGCACATGCTGCTGCTGCGTGGAGTCTGCGTTGCGCGTATCCATAAAAATCGCGCCGTACTTGCTGACTTCGCCCTCGCTGTTGTGATCGAGATAATACGCCTCATCGGTTTCGTTGAGGTAAACAGGGTAATCGATTACTGTGTTGGGGATTGTAATCCAACCCACGACCTCGCAGGTGCCGCCGCGCGCATCAATGCTGGCCTGTCGGGCCTCCTCATAGGAAGCGTAGGCGGGCAGAGTTTCGCCCGGGGCGGCAATGCCGTCAAGCTCCGTGCTGTCATAGCCATCCGGCGACGGCGACGGTGTTGGGGTTGCAATGCCCGCCGGCGTTCGTGCGGGTGTGAATGTTGTATCTGGCGTTGGTGCAGCCGTTGCGGGCGGGGCAGGCGTAACCGAAGAAGGCGTTCCATCACAACCTGCACAGAGGAGGAAGAACGCGATAAATAACAGGGAAAACATCCTGCTGTAAGCCTGCTTGATCAATGCCGCTGCGGCTCCTTCCTGCATAAATGAATGGCTCTGCTGCTGAGCGACCCCGTGGCGGCGGAGAATAGAATCTCGACGTCAATCGGGTCAGAGTTTCCGGCGCCGCCGGAAGTACACGCCGAAAGCGGGACGGCGGGCAAGCGGTTGGAACGTTTCGCCATAAGCAGCATTCCTTACCAAATTAAGTCAGAATCACTGATGATTGCTGAGAAAATTATATCCCATCGGCAGGGGATTTACAAGAACGCCGGAATGCATCGGCCTTTTTTCATAATTTGTTCAAAATTACCCATATGCGTACTTGTCCCATTTATGATAAAATGATACAATAATTCGGAATTATACGCGGAATTGTGAGCTGCGCATTCACACCGCGGTTTTTGTGTGAGCGTGTTCTCTTGAAGGGAGTTGCGATATGGGGTTTCTTGAATTCAATGATGTCGGCATTGATCTTGGCACGGCGAGCATCCTGGTGTATGTGCGTGGAAAGGGTATTGTGCTGCGTGAGCCTTCCGTGGTGGCCGTCGAAAAGATCACAGGCCGCATCCTTGCCATCGGCGAGGAAGCGCGCCGCATGCTCGGCCGTACGCCGGGGACGATTGCGGCGGTGCGCCCGCTGCGTGACGGCGTAATTTCAAATTATGACATCACGGAGCGCCTGCTCCATTATTTCCTGAAAAAGGTTGTTGGCACACGTGTTTTTTTCAAACCGCGCGTTGTGGTGTGTGTGCCTTCCGGCGTGACAGAGGTTGAAAAGCGCTCTGTGATTGACGCAACGGAGGAAGCCGGCGCGCGCCACACCTATCTCATCGAGGAGCCCATTGCGGCTGCAATCGGCGCTGGAATCGACATTGCGGAGCCGCGCGGCAACATGGTCGTGGACATCGGCGGAGGCACGACTGACGTGGCGCTGATCTCCCTCGGCGGTGCGGTGCTTTCCGATTCCATCAAGATTGCGGGCGATAAGTTTGACGATGCGATCGTGCGCTATATGCGCAAGAAACACAACCTGCTCATCGGCGAGCGTACGGCAGAGGAAATGAAAATCCGCATCGGCTCGGCTTATCCGCGCAGGGAGCAGCTTTTCATCGACGTAAAGGGACGCAACCTTATTTCCGGGCTTCCGCAGGCGATTGTGGTCGGCAGCAACGAGATGATCGACGCATTGGAAGAGCCGCTGCAGGCCATCCTCGAAAGTGTGCGCACCATGTTCGAAAAAACGCCGCCGGAGCTTGCGAGCGACGTTGCGGAAAACGGCATTTGCCTTACGGGCGGCGGTGCGCTGCTTTATGGCATTGATAAATTCATTTCCGAGCACACCAAGGTGCCCTGTTACATTGCGGAAGACCCGATTTCCTGCGTGGCAATCGGCACGGGCAAGGTGTTGGAGAACATCGATTCCTTCACGCGCGGCGCAATCTACGATTACCGCCGGGGCGAATACTACACGGAATAAAAACAGAAGCAGAAAAACGAAGGCTCATGCTGGAACAAAGCATGAGCCTTTTTTCGGAAACCCACCCGGCTATGCCGAGATGGGGAGAAGGTGCAAACCGCCCGCGCAGGCGGTGCGGCAAAAGCGCAAAGCCCCTTTATAAACGAGGCGCAGGCCGGGCATCTGCGCGAAGTCGTTCGGGCAGATTAGTGCCGGATCACGCGGGAGGGTGAGCGCACCTGCTTCAGAGAGCATCTCCGATACAAACTGCGAGCAAAAATAGCGGTAAGGCTTGTGGTGAGGCTTTCCGCGCAGATAGCCGAAAAGCCCAAGCGCGTTATAGCGGTACCGCCAGGCTTCGCGGAGCATCGAAGAAAGCCGCGCTTCAAGGCGCGCATAGGCCGCGTCGCTCATCTGAAGTTCGTATAACGCGGCAGGCGCGCTGCCATTGCGGCTGTACACGCCTTCATCCAAAGATTCATGCACAAGGCCTGCAAAAAAGGGAATGCGGTCAAACCGGCGCGCAAAGCTGTACATTCTTGTCAGGCCTCGGTCGAGCGCAAGGGAAACGTGCGTATACTCGGCGCCGGTCGCAAGGCGGATGCTGCGGGAAAGCAGAGTGTTTGTGCGGGTAATCAAAACATAAATGGATTGCAAAGCATGCTCCTTTCTTCCGGCATGGACCGGTTACAGGAATAGCATAGCAGCTCAAGTTCAAGTTTTTATCAACGCCCGATTAGGATTTGATTAAAATCCATTGGCTGACAAAAGCAGATACGGTTTTCCTGAAATCCGGAATCAAAGGAAAAGTTTGCAACCTTTGGCGCACTGGAAACGTCTTACTGTAAGAAGTAAAAGCACCGAAGGGAGGATGAAAGATGAAACGCCTGCGATTGTTGCCCCTGCTGCTTACAGCGGCGATGCTCTTTGGCTGTGCGGCGGGCCCTGAAACGGATGGTGCGGCACGCATTGCGGCTCCAAAGGCAGCCGCTGTGCGCGGCATGAAGAAGGACGGGAGCTCCGTTGGAGAGCGGGAAAAGCTTTCAGAAGGCTACCGGGACGCGCTCAAGGCATTCTGTACGCGTGCTGCAAGGGAAGGGCTTGGCCGGGAGGAGACGGAAAATGAGATCATTTCCCCGGTAAGCCTGTTTTTTGCCACGGCGGCACTGGCGGGCACGGCGGAAGGGAAAACACGGGATGAGCTTCTGCAGGTGCTCGGCATGGAAGAAGCCATGATCGAAGCAGAAACAGAAAAGCTCCTGCATAACATGAACATCGACGATTCGATGGGCAGGCTGCAGGCAGCGGGATCTCTCTGGCTTGCGGATGCGTTTGCAGCGGCGATTGACGCAGAGGCCGCCAAAGCGTTCGCGGACAGGTATGGCATGGAGCTGTGGCGGGTGGACTTTGCTGCGGCATCCGCCGCCAAGCAGCTTGCCGCATGGGTGCGGGAGCACACAAACGGGAACCTTGGGGATGCGGAGGCATTTCAGACGGATCCCCAAACCGCGCTGATGCTCCTCAATACCGTATATTACAAAGATGAATGGCTTGACCGCTTCAATGCGGATAAAACGGAGGCTGACACGTTCCACAATGCGGACGGCAGTGAAACCGAGTGCGACTTTCTGAATGCAACCTATGGGATTCATGGGTTCTCCCGCTATGAAAACGGCAGGGTGGGGGCGACGGTCTCATCACTCCAACTCAAGCATGGCGTGATGACATTTATCCTGCCGGACGAGGGTTGCACGCCTTATGACCTGCTTGCGGACGAGGCCGCGTTTGCTGCAATCGTTTCCGGAGACTGCGAAGGAGGCGTGGGCGAAGTAGTGTGGCAAATTCCTAAATTTGACTATGCTGCCGATACAGACCTTGCCGCAGCGCTGCGCGCGATGGGCGTCACGGCGGCGTTCGATCCACAACAGGCGGATTTTTCCGCGCTGCTGAACGCGGAAAGCGAAATGCCGCTTTGGGTGAGCGGTGTGCGTCAGCAGGCGCGCATCAGCGTGAACGAGGATGGCGTGGAGGCTGCAGCATATACGCGGATTGACTACGCGGGTTCGCCTATGCCCACCGGCCGCGCGGACATGATCCTTGACAGGCCGTTCCTGTATTACATCAGTGCTGAGGGCGGAATGCTGTTTGCGGGCATTGTGAACAGGATGTGAGGCCCGGATGCGTGATGCGCCGAATAAACCGCCTGCGTGCGGCACAAACTGAAAACACAAGTTCCAAAGCGTGGAAAACGGCATTGTTCTTGGAAACTTAACAATCCGGGCGTTCCCGGTGTTTGCCTGAAATGGTATACTATGGGTGTAGCACGGCGGAAACAAAACACGATGGAATGGACAAATCATTTTTAAGGAGGTATGTCATCCCTATGAAACGCAATGCAAAAACAATCCTTGCAGTGTTGCTTGTGGCAGTTACGCTGCTTGGAATCTCCGCGCCGGCGTTCGCTGCGACCGCGCCGTATACTACGTCGGTCGCTGCCGGATATGTGCAGGCGACGGAAGCGGTTAACATCCGCAAAGGCCCGGGCACGAGCTATGTGCGCATCGGCTGGATGCAGGCGGGCGCGGTCGCTATCCGCACGGGTACGAGCGGAAACTGGACAGAGATCAGCCTTGGCAATGGAACATATGGCTATGTTTCAACCGCGTATCTGCGTTCCGTCATCAATGTGGACGCTTCCCTGATCGGAAAGGGCGTTTACCTTGAAAGCAGCGGCGGAAGCGGAATTTCGGGCGGAAGCTCGGGCAGCTCGAATCGGGATCAATATTATGCTACCACATCTTTGAACCTGCGCAAAGGCCCGGGTACGAGTTATGCGCGCATCGGCTGGCTTGAAAAGGGTGAAACGGTTACGCTGATTTCCGTCAGCGGCAACTGGGCAAAGGTGAACTGGAAGGGTACGCAGTGCTACGCATTCTTCAAGTACTTGGCGCCTACCTCCGGCAGCAGCGGGAACTCCAGTGGTTCCGGCATCGTCGATGGAAGCCGCTATTACGCCACTACGTCTTTGAATCTGCGCAAAGGCCCCGGCACCAATTACGACCGCATCGGCTGGTTGGAAAAGGGAGAAAGCGTTACGCTGATTTCCGTTACCGGCAACTGGGCAAAGGTGAACTGGAAGGGTACGCAGTGCTATGCGTTCTTCAAGTACCTTAAGCAAGGGGCAGGTTCCGGCACAAACGGCGGAGGCTCCGTAACCGTTTACAATGTGACTTCTGCGGCCGTTACAGCCTATTATGGCCCCGGCACAAATTATACCAAGGCCGGCACGCTTGCCAAGGGGACGCGCATTGAGTGCCTCGGTACGGTCGGCACCTGGACGATGATCACATGGGATAAGACAGTAGCCTATATCCCTACATATTATGTCACAACCGCTTCCGGCGTTGTGCCGAACCCCGGCGTGACGGTTGCCGGGTACTATACCACCACGCAGAACGTGATTGCTTACCGTGGCCCCGGCACCAATTACGCAAGCGCCGGCACGCTGCTCAAGGGCCTTCTGGTGCAGGTTGTAGCCGCTTCAGACGGTTGGGCGCTTATCAACCTCAACGGGCAGGCGCTGTATGTACAAAGCCGTTACCTGCTGCTGCAGAGCGCAAGCAGCGACAACAGCTGGAACGGCGGCAGCAACGGAGGAAACAATTGGTGGCAGGCTGTGCTGGATGAGGCGGATTCCACACTCGTTTCTTTCGTGCAGGAGAACCGCAACAGCTCTTCTTATGGGTTTAAAAATCTTAAGAACATCTACGTCACCAAGCCGCCGCGCGGATATGAATTCAGGACGGATGATTTTTCCTTCAGCGGCTCGCAGACGATGAACGTGACGTTCCGCAGCCAAACGAATTCTGATAAGGCGACTTTCATTTGGTACCGCAACTCGTACGTATGCCCGGATAATTACGGCTATTGGAACCGCTTTACTTCAAGCGGCACCACGTATTATTTCTCAGAGCACCAGTCGCTTGGGTACAGCGAGGCCTATTGGTGGTACAGCGGCGAGCTGTTCTACGCCCGTGTGCCGTATTCCTTTACCCGAACCGACGCGACGCGTTTCTTTAATTCCCTGCACAGCGTATCGGTTGGCAGCAGCTGGAACAGCTGGAACTGAGCAAAACAGAACGAACAGACCTGAAACGGGGGCTGCCCAAAACAAAGAGGGCAGCCCCCTTTGCAATGCTGAATGCGGGCTTCGGCCGGCTGCGGTAGAAGCTTCTTTTTCACCGGGGGGGCGGAGCGCACATAAGCCATAATTAGGAAATGTGAAATAAATGTGCCGTGCGTTGACAGAGGGTGCAGCGTGCTTTATAATTTCATCCATTGCAGCCGACAGCGTGTCGGCCATTTTAAACATTTAAGATGACAGGGTGTCATATCCTTGGAGGTAAGGCATGGCGAGCGAGCGGTTTCTCAACCTGCCGGAGGAAAAGAAACAGCGGATTATTGCGGCGGCAAGGGAAGAACTTTCCCGTGTGCCATATGATGCGCTTTCCATCAATCGGATCATAAAGGAAGCGGGGATTCCGCGCGGCAGCTTTTACGATTACTTTGCCGACAAGGACGATCTGATCGAATACCTGATGGGCGATTATTGCCGCATGATGGAACGCATGCTTGATGAAATGTTCCGCATGGGAAGCCTGGATGTTTTTGCCGCGGCACGCAGGGCGGTTGCCTGCACCGTGGCTTTCAGCATGGAGGAAGGGCGGGAGGCGCTTTGCAGAAACCTGTTTTCCTGCATGCGGATGAACCGGCGCTTTTCCTTTGAGCAGATGATGGATACTGAACGCGCGCTTGTGACCTCCGGGCTGCCCTATATTGACCGGGAACACTTCCGGGATGGGTCGGACGCGGCGGTTTCCCTCCTGCTCAACATGTTGGTGGTGCTTGCACGCAACACGATTGCACGCATTTTTACAGACCCGCAAAACCGGGAGGCATACCTCACGGAGTTTGACCGGGAGCTTGAGATGATTCAGCACGGCGCTGTTTTGCCGGAAAATCAATAAGTTTTTGGCTGGGAGAAAAAGCGTAATGTCAAAATTCAGCGTAAAAAAACCCCTTACCGTATTTGTAGCCGTAATCGCGGTGCTTGTGCTCGGAGCCGTCGCCTTTACACGGATGACGCCGGACCTGCTTCCGAACATGGACTTTCCCTATGTCATCATAATGACCGCATACCCCGGCGCAACGCCCGAGAAAGTGGAAATGTCCATTACAAAACCGATGGAGCAGGCAATGGCGACGCTTGAAAACATCGAGGAGGTTTCATCAAGCTCATCGGAGAATTATTCGCTTGTCATGCTGGAATTCACCGAGGATGTGAATATGGATACCGTTACGGTGGATATCCTGCAGAAAATCAGCCAGATTGAGGGGGCTTGGGACGAGACGGTCGGAACGCCCTATTTGCTGAAAATAAATCCCAACATGCTGCCGGTCATGGTTTCGGCCGTCTCCATGAAGGGGATGGATACGGTGGCGCTTTCGGACTTTGTGGAGGATACGCTTCTCCCGGAGCTTGAGGGCACGGCGGGCGTTGCAAGCATTTCAACGAGCGGCATAATTGAAGAAAATCTGAACGTTGTGATCAGCGGGGAAAAAATCAGCGCACTGAATGAGAAGCTGTTTTCGCTGATCAACGCGGAGTTTGAGGAGCCAGAGGAGGAGCTTGATAACGCTTTGGCCGAAATTGAGGAAGGCCAGGCGCAGCTTGCGGACGGCAAAAAGGAGGTAAGCAGCGGGAGGCGCGCGCTTGAACGGCAAACCGAAGCTGCGAAGCAGGAGCTGCTCGCCAAACAGGGCGAGCTTGCGGAGGCTGCCACGATGCTGAGCGGTCAGCTTTCAGAGCTCACCAGCACGCGCTCTATGCTGGAGGCACAGCAAAAGCAGCTTGCGGAACTGGAGCGCACAATTGGCAAACTGGAGGCCGCGAAGCCCGCGCTCACGGAAACGGTAAATGCGCTTGCAGGCGCGGTACAGGCCATCGGTGCATACGGCCCGGTTGAGGCACAGTATGAAGCGGAGATGGAGGCCGTCCGCAATGACACAGCGCTGAGCGAAGAGGAAAGGCAGCAGAAGCTCGCCGCGCTTTCCGCCGCCCCGGAATATGTGCAGGCGAAAGCGGCGCTTGCGCAGGTGGACTTCGCGCTTTCTGCTCAGGGGCTGACCCGTGCGGATGCCGCAGCCGCTTATTCAGAGGCACAGGCCGCGCTGGGCGAGGTGGATGCGGGCCTTGCGAAAATCGATGAAACGCTTGCCGGAATGGAGCTTACCCGCGCGGATATCCCTACGGCCGCAGCGCAGCTCAAGGATGGCCTTGCACAGGTGGAGGAAGGGATCTCCGCCCTGCAAGGCGCCATGGGTGAACTCAACAGCGGCAAAATTCAGGTTGAAGAAGCGTTTGAAACGCTGCAAACAGAAAAAGAAAAGGCGGAAAAACAGCTTAACAGCGCTGCTTCAAAGATCAAGAGCGGCGAAAAGGAGCTCGCAAGCGCGCTTGAACAGGTAGAAGATGGCATAGCACAGTTGGAAGACGCGCGTGCAGAGGCCATAAAGCAAGCGGACCTGCAAAACATCGTTACCATGGATATGGTGGCGAACATCCTTCAGGCACAAAACTTTTCCATGCCTGCGGGCTATGTGGAGGAGGACGGCATAAGTTGGCTTGTGAGCGTAGGCGACGAGATCACCACCCTGAAGGAATTGGAAGACCTGCTGCTGTTCGACACAGGCATGGAAGGGATGGAGCCCGTTTACCTTCGGGACGTTGCGGATGTGTTCGTGACGGACAATGCGGCCTCTGTTTACAGCCGCATTAACGGCAGCGACGGCGTGATGCTTACCTTCCAGAAGCAATCCACCTATGCTACGGCGGAAGTTTCAGGCAACATCCGCACAGAGTTCGAGCTGCTCTCACAAAAATACGACGGGCTGAACTTCGTGCCGCTGATGGATCAGGGTGATTATATCTATATGATTACGGACTCGATCCTTTCAAGCCTGCTGTGGGGCGCGGTGTTCGCCATCGTGATCCTGTTCCTGTTCCTGAAGGATCTGCGCCCCACGTTTATCACGCTCTGCTCAATCCCAATCAGCGTGGTGTTTGCATTTGTGCTGATGTATTTTTCGGGCGTAACGCTGAACATGATCTCGCTTTCCGGGCTTGCAGTCGCCGTTGGCATGCTGGTGGACAATTCGGTCGTTGTCATCGAAAACATTTACAGGCTCCGCAGCAGGGGGGTATCTGCGGTGCAGGCCGCCGTATCCGGCGCAAAGCAGGTGGCGGCGGCAATCACTTCCTCCACGCTTACAACCGTATGCGTGTTTCTGCCGATCGTGTTCGTGGAAGGGCTCACGCGCCAGCTCTTCACCGATATGGCGCTGACGATCACCTATTCCTTGCTCGCAAGCCTCATCGTTGCGCTTACGCTGGTGCCTGCAATGTCCGCAGGGATGCTCAAAAACGCGACGCCGAAGCCGCAGAAAGGTTTTGACCGGTTCCTGCAGAGCTACCAAACCCTGCTGCGCGGCGCGCTCAGGCACAAGGCGCCTGTGCTCATCGCATGTGTGCTTCTGTTTGCAGCGAGCATCTTCCTCACCGTGCAGAAAGGCTTCATTTTCATGCCGGAAATGGATATGCCGCAAATCACCGTGAACCTGACGATGCCGGAAGGCTCCGAGCTTGCGGAAACGAAGGCGGCGGCGGATGAAACGGTTGCGATGATCTCCGGGATCGAAGGGGTGGAGACCGTGGGAGCAATGCTTTCCTCCGGCGGCCTGATGAACACTGCAACACAGCAGGATGCAGTGACGATTTACGTTACGGTGCGGGAGGACGGCCCCCTTACAGGCAACGAGGTTGCGGCCGCCATCAATGAAAAGGCAAAGGGCCTCCCATACGAAGTTGCGGCAGAGGGCTCCGCTTCCATGATGAACGCGATGTCTGCCCTAAGCGGATCCGGTGTGACCATCCATGTGTATGGCAATGAGCTTGAGGCGCTGCAGGAGGGGGCAAACGCCATTGCACAGCGCCTTGCTGCGGTGGAGGGGACCACGGAAGTCGCAAACGGCATTGAAGATCCCTCGCCCGTCATTAAATTCACGGTGGATAAGAACGCGGCGATGGAAAAGGGGCTGACCACCGCGCAGATCTATATGGAGATTGCCGAAGCGCTTAAAACCGAGGTAAGCTCGACTGAGGTTACGGTGGACGATTATACATACGAAATTGCTGTAACGACGGACGGGGCAGAAGCGCTTACGCCGGAGTATATTAAAAGCCATACCTTTACCGTTTCCGGGAAGGATGGCGAGGAGGAGACCGTCGCTCTGGCTGAGCTTTGCACCATCACCGAGAGCGAAACGCTCAGCGCCATTTCACGCGTTAATCAGCGCCGCTATCTGACCGTGAGCGCCGGGATTGCGTCCGGACACAACGTGACGCTTGTGAGTGCGGCTGCGGAAAAGGCGCTTGCGGGCCTCGCGCTGCCAAACGGTGTGACGTATGAATTTGAAGGTGAAAACGAGATGATTATGGATTCACTCGGCGACCTTGCGCTCATGCTCCTGCTCGGTGTGCTGCTTGTATATTTCATTATGGTAGCGCAGTTCCAATCCCTGAAATCGCCGTTCATCGTGATGTTTACCATCCCGCTTGCGTTTACGGGCGGCCTCATTGCGCTGCTGCTGTGCAATGAAACCATCAGCATCATTGCCATGATCGGCTTCGTGATGCTCGTAGGCGTGATCGTGAACAATGGCATCGTGCTTGTGGATTACATCAATCAGCTTCGCCTGGCCGGGACGGAGCGCGTGGAGGCGATTGTGGAGGCAGGCGTTACGCGCATGCGGCCAATTCTTATGACATCCATTACCACAATCCTTGGCCTCATTGTAATGGCGCTCGGCGTCGGTACGGGCACGGAGATGATGCAGCCCATTGCCGTGGTATGCATCGGTGGCCTTGTGTACGCAACGGCGCTCACGCTTTTTGTGGTTCCCATCATTTACGACATGATGAACAAAAAGGAATTGCGCAAGGTTTCGGAAGAAGAGCTTGTGGAGATCGAAGAATAAATCGAACCGGAAACGAATGCGGGCGGCCTTTGGCCGCCCGTTGTTAAAACCCTGCCGGAGAGGCGGTTCACGGTTCGTACTTGAGCAGTTCCACGCCCGCCATCTCAAAGATTTTGAGCGCAAATTCATCCGGGTAGCCTTCGCCGTAAACCACGCGGGCAATGCCGGAGTTGACGATCATCTTCGCGCAGATCACGCAGGGCTGATGCGTGCAGTACAGCGTTGCCCCTTCAATGGAGCTGCCAAGCTTGGCGGCCTGAATAATCGCATTCTGCTCCGCATGGATCGCGTAACAAAGCTCATGCTGCGTGCCGGAAGGGATATTGAGCTTGCGCCGGAGGCATTCACCGCGCTCCACGCAGCTCATCACGCCTGCGGGCGCGCCGTTATACCCGGTTGTGATGATCCGCTTGTTGCGAACGATCACGGCCCCGATTTGGCGGTTTGCCTGGAAGCAGCTTGACCAGCTCCCAACCATTTTTGCCATGTCCATAAAACGCTTATCCCACTTCGTCCATTCGCCCATGACGCCATCCTCCGCGTTTGATGATTTTGCATAAAGTATAGCACGCCGCGCCATGCTAACACAACACAAAGGCGTAGCGGGAGAACTGCGGGAAGGGGGGAATTTTGAAAAATGCGGAGCAATTGTGAAAACATGCCGTTGGCGCTTGAAATTCCCACGCACATGCAGTATCATACTATTCGTGCTTAGCACTCAAAGAAAGAGAGTGCTAACAAGATTCGCAAACAATACATTCAGATATTCTTAAGGAGGTTGTAAGTATTATGACACTCAAACCCTTACTCGATCGCGTGGTCATCAAGAGCGTGGCGGCTGAGGAAACCACCAAGAGCGGCATCATCCTTACCGGCAGTGCCAAAGAAAAGCCCCAGATGAGCGAAGTCATCGCCGTGGGCCCTGGCGGCATGGTGGATGGCAAGGAAGTTACCATGTATGTTAAGCCCGGCGACAAGGTAATCTATTCCAAGTATGCGGGCACGGAAGTGAAGCTGGACGGCGAAGAATACACCATCGTTCGCCAAAGCGACATCCTCGCAGTTGTAGAATAAACAGCGCATCATAAAAACAGGAGGAATTCATCATGGCAAAACAGTTGAAATATGGCGAAGAAGCCCGCCGCTCCCTTGAGACCGGCATGAACGCACTGGCGGATACCGTCAAGATCACCCTGGGGCCCAAAGGCCGCAACGTAGTGCTCGACAAGAAATATGGCGCGCCCCTCATCACGAACGACGGTGTGACCATTGCGAAGGAAATCGAACTGGAAGATCCGTTTGAAAACATGGGCGCGCAGCTTGTTAAGGAAGTTGCTACCAAGACCAACGATGTTGCGGGCGATGGCACCACCACCGCTACCCTGCTTGCGCAGGCGATCATCCATGAGGGCATGAAAAACGTCGCAGCCGGCGCAAACCCGATGGGCATCAAGCGCGGCATCGAGGCGGCTGTCGCAGAAGCGGTTGCAGGCCTCAAGGAAATTTCCAAGCCCGTTGAGAACAAGCAGGCGATTGCACAGGTCGCTTCCATTTCTGCCGGCGATGAGAACATCGGCTCGCTCATCAGCGATGCGATGGAGAAGGTCGGCAACGACGGCGTTATCACGGTTGAGGAATCCAAGACCATGAAGACCGAGCTCAACATCGTGGAAGGCATGCAGTTTGACCGCGGCTATGCATCCGCTTACATGGTCACCGACACCGACAAGATGGAGGCTGTGCTGGATAATCCGTACATCCTCATCACGGAAAAGAAGATCAGCAACATTCAGGAAATCCTCCCCGTCCTTGAGGCTGTTGTGCAGCAGGGCAGGAAGCTTCTCATCATTGCAGAGGATGTGGAAGGCGAAGCGCTTGCAACCCTTGTGGTGAACAAACTGCGCGGCACGTTTACCTGCGTTGCCGTTAAGGCTCCTGGCTTTGGCGACAGGCGTAAGGCCATGCTGCAGGATATCGCAATCCTCACCGGCGCACAGGTCATCTCTGAGGAGCTTGGCCTTGAGTTGAAGGACACCACCGTAGCGCAGCTGGGCACCGCGCGTCAGGTAAAGGTCGACAAGGAAAACACCACCATCGTGGAAGGCGCAGGCGATCCTTCCGAGATCAAAGCCCGCATCAGCTCCATCCGCGCGCAGATCGAGGAAACTACTTCGGACTACGATAAGGAGAAGCTGCAGGAGCGTTTGGCGAAGCTCGCAGGCGGCGTAGCCGTGATCGCGGTCGGCGCTGCAACGGAAGTTGAGATGAAGGAAGCCAAGCTGCGCATTGAGGACGCGCTGAACGCGACCCGTGCGGCCGTGGAAGAGGGCATCGTGCCTGGCGGCGGCGTTGCGCTGATCAACGTCATCGACCGTGTAAAGACGCTTGCCGCCACGAAGGAAGGCGATGAGAAGACCGGCGTCAACATCATCGTCCGTGCGTTGGAGGAGCCCGTCCGTCAGATCGCTGCAAACGCGGGCCTTGAAGGTTCCGTCATCGTGGAGAACATCAAGAAGTCCGGCAAAGCCGGCTACGGCTACGATGCAAAGGTGGACGAATACGGCATGATGGCCGATAAGGGCATCATCGACCCGACGAAGGTCACCCGCAGCGCGCTGCAGAATGCAGCTTCCATCGCGGCGATGGTTCTCACCACCGAAAGCCTCGTCTGCGACATCCCTGCTCCCGAGCCGGCAGCTCCCGCAGGTGGCATGGGTGGCGCCCCGGGTATGTATTAATTCCCCCAATATGGAAAACGCATAATCGAAAATGCTCGCAGGCTTTTGCCCGCGGGCATTTTTTCATCAATTTTTCAGGTGAGGGCTAATATTGTACAAAAAAACCTGTCTTTATAAGGGAAAGGCCTTTTGAACGAACGCGGAAGGGGGGAGACTATGCAGGATTCTGAGATCATTGCGCTTTATTGGCAGCGGGACGAGGCAGCCATCGCCGAAACAAGCCGGAAATACGGCGCATATTGCTTCCGCATTGCCGCGAATATTCTGACGGCAAAGGAAGATGCCGAAGAATGTGTGAACGATGCATACCACCGGGCTTGGAATGCGATCCCGCCGGAGCGGCCCGAGCATCTTGGCGCGTGGCTCGGGCGGGTTGTGCGCAACGTGGCACTTGGCCGTTGGCAGCATGCGCATGCCCGGAAGCGCAACAGGGGCATGACTACGCTTTTAAGCGAGCTTGAGGAGTGCATCCCTTCTCCGCAGAACGTTGAAACGGCGCTGGACGAACAGGAATTGGGCGAACGTATCAGCATATGGCTGCGCTCCCTGCCGCAGGAGGACCGCATCCTGTTCGTGCGCCGCTACTGGTATGGTGTGCCGCTCAATGCGCTTGCAAAGGAGCAGCACAGCCCGGCGGCACGGTTGGCGCAGCGAATGTACCGGCTGCGCGGAGCGCTTAAGGCTGAACTCGAAAGGGAGGGGATCGTTTTATGAAGAAGGAACAGAAGGCGGAAACGCTGTTTCGCGGCATAACCAACATCAGTGATGCGGCCATCAATGAGGCCGCTTCGGATGCTTTGCCGGCAAAGCGGGCGCCATGGGTGAAATGGGGGGCTGTGGCAGCCTGCGCCTGCCTGCTTGCAACGGGCGCATTTATGCTTGCCCGGCGCGGCGGCACGGATTCCCACGCGGTGCTCCAATGGTCGGCAGGCTTCCGGCCGGAGCAGTATTTCCAATACAATTACGGTGGAATGGAACAGGGTGGTTCTTCTTCAATCGACTCTTCCGCAATTCCTTATGCGCAGACGCGCAGCTTTTCTGACGCACGGGTACAGCTTGAGGCGGAAGGCGTGATTCCCCGGATGGAAAATCACCCGCTTCTGTATTGCGGCGCACATTATAATGCGGATGGCAGCTTTTATAGCATCGAGTTTGTTTGGAGCCGCCGGGGAACGATGGACGATTACAGCGATCTGAAGGTTACAGCAGGATATCAGGAGGTGCCCGCGCTTGAAGACTATATTTATGTGGAGACCGACGGGGAAGGTAATATCTTGGAACCGGCTGTGACCGTCACAGAGCGTGACGGAGTGCAGATTGTGGCAGAGGGCAGGGAAAACCGAAACAAGTCGCTTACATTTGAGACGGACAGCGGTTGGTATCGAATCGAAGGTTCCTTCAACGACGGCTATGCCGCTGTGGCAGAGCTGCTCGACTGGGTTTGGAAACACCCCATTGATTTTGCGCGCTTCCCCATTGAAGCGGGTGATGCTTATGACTATGTCCCGCTTGCGGACTGCCCGGATGCGTTTTCGGAATACCTGCCGGACTTTGCTGCCTTTGGGTTCACGGAGCTGGAAACGCATGTTACGCTCAAAAACGGTGCGCCCGTTGCATTGGAAGGACACTATACAACCGAAAGCGGAGAGGAAGGCGCCGAACGGATGCACTGGTGCATCACTGCGGAGCCGGATTACTATGACCTTGAGCGCGCTATCGGCACACTCGAAGCGTTGACGGAAGCGCAGGTTTACGATGCCCTCGCGGAGGGGAGCAGCATTGCGTTTTTGCAAGGAGGGTGCTGCGTCATCGTATTCCCACAGGAAGCGACAGAGGCATGGGCGTTGATCGCATCTCTGCAAAATTAGAAAGAGCCCGCAGAACAAAGCAAGAACTGCCCGGACATATGCCCGGGCAGCTCTTTTGCGGCTTGAAACAGGGGCGCGGAGGGAGACCAGGGGCTATTCTCCAAAAAGCTCGTAAACCGTTACGCCAAGTGACTTGGCCAGAAACAGCAATTCAAAATCTGCCACGATGCGGTCCCCCGTTTCTATGCGGCTGATGGCTTTTTGGCTCAGGTTCAGCCCTTCAAGCTGCAGCCTTGCGGCAAGTTGTTCCTGCGACAATCCCGCCCGTTCGCGCGCAGCGCGTACCTGCATGCCTGCGATGTTGCATCTGCTGTTGTATTTGTATAGCTTCAACTGCGTCCCCTCTCCCAACACTTGAAAAAACATTGCGCAAGCGCGCAGAATTACCATATATTGACAGTAACATTTTTATTCCATACGATTTATGCCAAACATGACTAATGACGAGAAGCAAATAAAATCAGGCGCAGGCAAACCGGCAACAGCGCAATAAAGCTTTATGCTTCCTTAACGGCGCGCAAGCCGAGATAAACAAAATCTTAACACCGTTTCCTGTATAATGGAATTATAAAGGCAGTATTATTGTGGGCATCTTCTGAATGAAGTATAATATCCGTATGACTACGATGCGCAAGGAAATGAACAGGAAACTGCAAAAAATCCGTTCGGACGCACCGCATGGCAGGGAGCCGTTGCCGGAGGCCGAGGATGACAGGCTTTGGAGAAAGTGCAAGCTGGAATGGCGGCCATTGCTCAAAAGCTTCGCCGTGCTTATGCTTGCCACCGGGGCTGCTGCGCTGTTGGACAGCTATTTTGTTGAGAACAACAATGTTTCGATCATTTATACGCTGGCAATTGTAGTCGTTGCCAGCATCACACCGGGCTATATCTATGGAATCATTGCATCAATCATCAGTGTGATTGGCGTGAACTATTTTTTCGCAGAACCCAAATTCGGATTTAATTTTACGCAAACCGGTTACCCGATTACCTTCGCATCCCTGCTTGTGGTGTCCATCATCATGAGCACGCTTATGACGCGTTACCGCGAGGCGGCGCATGTTGCACGCCTGCGTGAAATGCGCACCAAAGCGTTGCACGCTTTAACAAATGAGTTCCTTGCGGCGGATGATGCCGATAGCTATGCGCGCATTGCCTGTGAGCATCTTTCAAGGGTATGCGAAGCACAGGCCTGCTATGCGCCGGTGGGGGAAGCACTTCCCGCGAACGTGCCGATTTGCATTACGCTGCCGGTTGAGATACGGGAGCATAAATTCGGAACAATTTATGTGCCGGAGCAGACATGTGCTGCTGCAACCAGCGAAAACCTGTTTGTTCTGATGAAAATGATTGTGTCCCAGCTTGCGCTCGCATTGGAACGCAACCGGTTGATTCAGGAACACCGGCGCGTTCAGCTTCAGGCAGAGGCGGAGAAGATGCGCGGAAACCTGCTGCGTGCCGTATCGCACGACCTGCGCACGCCGCTTACGAGCATTCAGGGCGCAAGCGCACCATCCTCGAAAGCGGCGAGCAGTTAGGGGCAGAGGTAAGCCTGCAACTTGTGGAGGACATTCATGAAAACTCGCAGTGGCTCATCCGTATGGTAGAGAATCTGCTTTCCGTCACGAAGATCAGCGATGGCCCGGCTGCAGTAAAAAAAGAGCCGGAGGTCGTGGAAGAAGTCGTGGCACAGGCGGTTGGGCAATTGCGCAAGCGCTTCCCGGAAAAAGGAATTCAGGTGCGTGTGCCGGATGATATTCTTCTGATCCCAATGGATGCTACACTGATTGAGCAGGTGCTGATCAACTTAGTGGAAAATGCGTTTTTCCATGCGGACACCACGCAGCCTGTTGAGATTACAGTACGCGACATGGGCGGAGATGTTGCCTTTGAAGTGCGCGACCACGGCGCCGGCCTTGATCCCCTGCGCCTTGACACACTTTTTGAAGGCACGGGAACAAACCCGCAGGAGGCAAGCGGCGACGCGCATCGCGGCATGGGAATTGGCCTTTCGATTTGCCGGGCCATTGTGCACGCGCATAAGGGGACGATCCGCGCATGGAATGCTGCTGAAGGGGGCGGCGCGATATTCGAGTTTACATTGCCGAAGGAGGAAGCCGGGCATGAACAATAAAACAACGCTGCTGATCGTGGAGGATGATAAAGCGATCGTTCATTTTATTTCATCAATCCTTAGCGTGAATGAATACAGGACGCTGTATGCGGGAACGGGGCGCGAGGCGATTGCCCTGATTGCGTCATACCGGCCGGATGTGGTCCTGCTCGACCTCGGCCTGCCGGACATTGACGGGCTGGATGTGCTCAAAACCGTGCGGCAGTGGTCGGAAGTGCCGATTATCGTTGTGTCCGCGCGCGGGCGGGAACAGGAAAAGGTGCAGGCGCTGGATCTTGGGGCGGATGATTACATCACCAAGCCTTTTGGCACTGCGGAGCTTCTGGCCCGCATCCGCACGGCGCTGCGCCACAGCATGCGTCCGGAGGTTACCAACATGCCCACGGGCCGGTTTAAGACGGGGGAGCTTGAGATTGACTTCGACCGCCGCCTTGTGATGGTGGAAGGGCGGGATGTACACCTGACGCAGATTGAATACAAAATCGTGACGCTGATTGCGCAGCACATCGGCAGAGTGCTGACGTATGATTATATCATCCAGCAGATCTGGGGAATACATCACACAAAAGATAACCAGATCCTGCGGGTAAACATGGCGAACATCCGCCGCAAGCTGGAGAAAAATCCTGCGGAGCCTCGTTATATCCTTACGGAAGTTGGCGTCGGATACCGCATGGTGGACGACACGAACTAAGTTGCTTCAGAAGCATAAACGCAGACACAGCAACGGCTGCGCCTGCGTTTTTTTCGGATTGCAAGCCGGTTCTGCAAAATTTCTTAGAAAGGTGTCCTGGGAAATTCTGCACACCGTTTGACAAAATTTGAACATTTCTGGCAAAGCTTGCGTTCTCTTGCCATTTCGTAGTAAAATAAATTGAAATATTGTGCAAAAGGCCCTTTTCCACAGGGGCTTTGCTGTAATGTTGCAATAAATCGTGCTCTACAGGAGGGCGACAGGGAAAAATGGCAAATTATACGTATGATCCGGGACCACAACTCCCGAACTATATGAAAAAACGTGCGGAGGCAGGCGCTCCTTCAGGCACAGCGCGTGCAGCCAAGGAGACTGCGCCGCGCAAAAAGACTTCAAGTTCCACGGCGCGCAGCGGCGGGGGTACGGCCCGGAAGGTGAGCAGCGGTGTGCAGGCAGGCCGCACAGCGAAACCACAGACTCAAAAACGGGGCACGAACAGCTCAAAAACCACCCACAGCGCTGCCAAAACAACAAACGGTGTGGTTTCTGCAAAAAAACGCGGCGGCACAACCGGCGAAAACAAGCGGAAGAAAGCACAGCAGCGCAAGCGTATGCTGCATGTGCTTCTCGCGGCAGCGGTGGGCCTTGCGGGCATCATCTGCATCATTTGGCTGGCCAACCGGGATGACACGGGCAATATCCCGACGGATATTGAAGCCATCATGAGCACGAAAAAAACGTTTCGGGACGGCGTAAAGCTAATTGGCGTGGATGTAAGCGGCATGACGCCGGAGGAAGCAACCGGCCTTGTGAAATATGCGGCGGAAAAGAAACTGGAAAAAGTTGCGGTTACCGTTGCGTTGGAGGATGCAGGCTGGACGTTCAGCGCAAGCGATCTCGGCATGAGCTATGACCTCACCGAGATGTTTGTGGATGGCCTTGCTTACGGCCGGAGCGATGATTCCGAGGTTCAGGATGTGTTGGCCGCGGGTGCAGGCGAATTCGATGCTGAATACACATGGAGCAGGGAAACGATCCTTCTCGCGCTTGCGCAGCTGGAGCCTTCCATCAACACGGAAGCGACGCAGCCTTATGCGGAGCCGATCACCGATTGGGAGAGCGAAGAACGCTTCAACTACATCGCAGGCGCGGAAGGCCGTGCGCTCAACGCCGAGGCCACTGCGGATAAAATCGAATACGCACTGCGAACCGGAGAATTTGTAACAACAGTGGAGCCGGTCGTCAATGCTGTGCTGCCCACAAACACCATTGATGAAGTTAAGGCGCACACGCAGTACATTTCGGAATATACGACCACCTTCTCCGCTGCGCGTGACGATGAAACCAAGCAGAACCGCCTGTTCAACATCCGCAAGGCGGCGGATATCATCAATGGAAATACGATCCGGCCGGGCGAACAATGGAGTTTTAACACGGTTGTGGGACCCCGCACCTTTGAACTTGGCTGGAAGGCTGCAAACGGCATTAGCGGCGGCAAAGAATACACCCTGCAGGCAGGCGGCGGCATCTGCCAGCCGAGCACGACGCTTTACAACGCACTGCTTTGTGCGGGCGCAAATATGGATGAGGGTGCGGATATTGCGATTGTGGACCGGCGTGCGCACACCATCCCGTCCGACTATGTGGATGTTGGGCTGGATGCAACGGTGGATACGCGCGGCATTGACTTTGTGTTCCAGAACAATACCGAATACCCGTTGTTCATTTTTGCGGAGGTTAAGAATGTGGAGGGGCGCAGCAGCCGATACCAGATCACAGTTTATGTGTATGGCGAACCGCTGCCGGAAGGCGTCACCTATAAATCCCGCAGTGAGATCACCGAGGTAATCTCGCGCGAGGCGGAAACGGTTTATACCAACGTCACCTCGATCCCGACGGGCTACCAGAAGGAGCGGATTGAACAACGCGCGGGCTATATTGCGGAGGCGTACCTGGATAAATACGTAAACGGTGAGCGCGTGGAGGAGGAAAGCAAGCTGCTGTATACGGATCGCTACAAAGGAAATCCGGCAGAGATTGACATCGGTACGGGCCCTGCCCTGCAGGCGGGTGAAGCTGTGCCGGAAGGGCTTGTGCCCGTCGGCACGCCGCCCACCCCGGCAGATATCAGGGGATAAGGGAACGGAAAAGAAACTGCATGTGCATAAAAACGGGAGCCATCGTTTGCGGATGGCTCCCGCTTTGCGTTTCTCTTTATTATTTGCAGGCGTTCTGAATGGCCTCTACCATGTCCAGCTGCTCCCATGGCATGGAAGGGTCGCCGAAGTGCCCAAAGGTAGCAGTGCGGCGGTAAATGGGGCGCCTGAGATCAAGACGGCTGATGATCGCTTCCGGTCTGAGGTCGAACGTTGCCTTTACGGCTTCGGTGAGCTTCCCATCGGAAACCTTTCCTGTACCGAACGTGTCCACCATCACGGATACGGGCTGCGCTACGCCGATCGCATAGGCAAGCTGGATTTCACAGCGTTCGGCAAGCCCGGCTGCCACGATGTTCTTTGCGATATGCCGCGCCGCATAGGCCGCGCTGCGGTCCACCTTGGTGGGATCTTTGCCGGAGAACGCGCCGCCGCCGTGCCGCGCATAGCCGCCATATGTGTCCACAATAATCTTGCGGCCCGTGAGGCCGGAATCGCCGTGCGGCCCGCCGATGACGAAGCGGCCCGTTGGGTTGACGAGGATGCGCGTGTTTGCATCCATCAGAGTTTCCGGGATAACGGGGCGGATTACTTCAGCAATCACGGCATCGCGGATGGCTTCCTGCGTCACATCCGGATCGTGCTGCGTGCTGACAACGACCGTATCCACACGCACGGGGGTATTCCCTTCATATTCCACGCTCACCTGCGCCTTGCCATCCGGGCGGAGGAAGGGAAGCGCGCCGCTCTTGCGCACAGAGCTGAGCTTGCGCGTAAGCGCATGGGCGAGGTAGATCGGAAGCGGCATGTATTCCGGGGTTTCATTGCAGGCATAGCCAAACATCATGCCCTGATCGCCCGCGCCGGTCGCAAAATCCGTCGTTTCGCCGGCCTTGGCTTCAAGGGAACGGTCCACGCCCATGGCGATGTCCGAGGATTGCTTGCCGAGCGCCACGAGCACGGAACAGGTTTTGCCGTCAAAGCCGTAAGCGGCGTCATCGTAGCCGATGTCACAGATGACGCTGCGCACAAGTGCGGGAATATCCAGCACAGCGTTCGTGGTGACTTCACCCATCACAAGCGCAAGGCCGGTCGTTACGCAGCATTCGCAGGCAACGCGGGATTGTGGGTCTTCCGCGAGGCAGGCATCCAGCACCGCATCGGAAAGCTGGTCACAAATTTTGTCAGGATGTCCGTCCGTCACGGATTCAGAGGTAAATAAGCGTTTTTCCATAGTTTCTCCTTTTTTGTGCCTTTGCGGGAGTGAGGTTTCTCATTCTTTGGGGCAAACAAAAACGCCCCGCGAAAAACGAGACGATTGTATTGCTTCGCTCATCTTTCGGCTATTGCCGCGGGAATTGGCACCTTGCGCACGCGCAGGTTGCCGGGTTTCACAGGGCCCGTCCCTCAACCACTCTTGATAAGGCATATTCAATTCTTTGCTAAGCATAGCACAAGTATGAAAAACTGTCAATACATTGGCCGATTTTCGGTGTTTTTGGGGGATGGAAGCAATCATAAAGCGCGCCTCTTTGGGAAACGATAAGCTGTAAGATGCAGTTCGGGAGGGAAACACATGGCTTCAATTTGGCGGGAAAAGAACGGGGAGGAAACGCGCCGCCCGCAGCTTACGGGCGACATGGAAACGGAGACAGCCATCATCGGCGGCGGGTTGACCGGCGTGCTTTTGGCATACCGCCTGCGCGAGCGCGGGATTGCGTGCTGTGTTCTGGAGGCGGACGCGGTCGGCAGCGGAACGACGGGCGGCTCCACGGGGAAGGTGACGGCACAGCATGGGCTGCTCTATGCAAAGCTCTTCAGCGAGTTCGGCCGCACAAAGGCCAAGGAATATGCCCAAAGCAACGCAGCGGCAGTGGAGGAGTATGCTTATCTTGTTGAAAAGGAAGGGATTGCATGCGATTTTACGCGGTGTTCGGCATATGTGTATTCGCGGGACGGTATGGCTGCTTTGCGGGATGAAGCGGAGGCCGCGCGGCGCCTTGGGCTGAATGCGGTGCTTTCCGAGGTCACAAAGCTCCCCTTCCCTGTGGACGGAGCGCTTTGCTTTCCGGATCAGGCCCGGTTTGACCCGTTGGCGTTTGCACGCGGGCTTGCAAAACGCGCGGAGAAAATGGGCGCAACGATTTTTGAACAAACGCGGGTTACGGGCGTGGAAGACATGCGCGTCCTGACCGCGGAAGGAACGATGCAGGCGAAACACGTTGTGTTTGCGTGCCATTATCCCATCATCAACATTCCCGGATATTATTTCCTGCGCATGAGCCAACAGCGTTCCTTTGCCATTGCGCTGCGCGGCGCACCGCCGCTTTCAGGCGCGTATATCGATGCGCAGCAGGGGGCGCTTTCTTTTCGCGGCGCACGCTTTCAGGATGCGGATGCGCTCATCCTTGCAGCCTATGATGTGCGCAGCGGAAAAAATACCGCCGGTGGAAAGTACCGGGAGCTGCTTTGTGTTGCGCGCAAATTCTATCCGGAGTGCGAGCTCATTGCCCAATGGTCTGCACAGGATTGCCGCACGGCGGACGAAGTGCCTTATATCGGCCAGTATAGTGCGGAAACCCCAAACTGGTATGTTGCAACAGGGTTCAATAAATGGGGCATTACAAATGCAATGGTTGCAGCGGCGCGCATTGCGGCAATGATCGCCGGGGAAGCGGTGGAGGAGGATAGCATTTACGACCCACAGCGTTTTAAACTGCTGCCGAGCATGAAAAACCTTGCGGGCGATGCGGGGAACACCATCGCAGGGCTTGCAAAAGAGGCGTTTTCCCTGCCGGAGGAGACGCTCTCCGCCCTCCCGCGCGGCGAAGGATCCATCGTGGAGCATGAGGGGGAAAAGTACGCTGTTTACCGGGATGAATCAGGCGAGGCGCACATCCTGTCGTCGCGCTGCCCACACCTCGGTTGCCGCTTGGAATGGAATCCGGATGACCGCACTTGGGAATGTCCGTGCCATGGCTCGCGCTTCAGCATAAACGGGGAGATTTTAAGCGAGCCTACCGTGCGGGAACTGGAACGGAAAGCGTGAAGGCCGCGCTAAAACGGCAATCCTTACAAGCGGCTCTTCTGCCATCTCCTCCTTCTTTTGAAAGGAGCTGCCGCGGTGAAGCCGGATGGGGATTCCCGCTAGTTTGAAACGTTTCTGCGCGCTATGCTGCGGAGAAAACCCGAACTGCTGATGACTCATAAACAAACTGCGGGCGGCTCAACCGAGCCGCCCGCGTGTGTTTTTCGTTTTTACGCATCAAACCCCATGGCGTGATACGCTTTTGCAAGCGTTGCTGCTGCGGCGATGCGCGCCTGCTCCGCGCCATCCTCCATGATCCTGCGGATGTAGGCTTCATCCGAAACAAGACGCTTGAATTCGTTTTGTATGGGCGTGAGCTCCTCAATCACGGCATCCGCCACAGCGGTTTTGAGGTGGCCATAGCCCTTGCCTTCAAATTCCGCTTCGGCTTCCGGCAGCGTTTTGCCGGTGAAGGTCGTGTAAATCGCCAGCAGGTTGGATACGCCGGGCTTGTTCACAGGATCAAATTGAATGAGGCCGTCGCTGTCCGTCACGGCGCGCTTGAATTTTTTCAGGATCACAGAAGGATCGTCCATGATGGCAACGTAGCCGTTCGGGTTTGGATCCGACTTGCTCATCTTCTGCGTAGGATCCTGAAGGCTCATCAACCGCGCGCCCACCTTGGGGATATAACCCTCCGGAATGCGGAAGGTTTCGCCGTGCACCTTGTTGAACCGGATGGCGATGTCCCGTGTGATCTCGATGTGCTGTTTCTGATCATCGCCCACGGGCACAAGGTCGCTCTGATAAAGCAGAATATCCGCCGCCATCAGCACCGGGTACGTATAAAGGCCCGCGTTGATGTTGTCCGCATGTTTCTGCGATTTGTCCTTGAATTGCGTCATGCGGTTGAGTTCGCCCATATAAGTGCTGCACGCGAGCACCCAGTTGAGCTCGGCATGCTCCTTTACATGGGATTGAACGAATACCACGGATTTTTTGGGGTCGACGCCGCAGGCCAGCAGCAGCGCGACCGTATCAAACGCGCGCTTCCTGAGCTCATCCGGATCCTGCCGGACGGTGGCGGCATGCAGGTTGGCCACGCAATAATAGCAGAAACGGTCATCCGTCTGCAAAAGCGCCCAGTTGCGCAGCGCGCCCACATAGTTGCCGAGCGTCGGCGAGCCGGAGGGCTGGATGCCGCTTAACACGATCTTTTTGCGTTGCTGTTCCATGGAAAAGTCTCCTTAAAGCGTTCAAAATTCATTCCAAATATTATACTGCATTTTTAAAACTATGGCAATGCAATGCGCGAAATGATAGAATTGTACTAAGAACGGAGGGAACCTATGGCATACCAGGCGTTATACCGAAAATACCGCCCGAAACGCTTTCAGGACGTGATCGGACAGGAGCACATTACCACCATCCTGAAGAACCAGATTCTGGAAGGGCACGTGGCGCATGCGTATCTCTTTACGGGCACGCGCGGAACGGGCAAGACCAGCACGGCGAAGATCTTTGCGAAGGCGCTCAACTGTGATGCTCCCATAGCCGGCGAGCCTTGCGGAGAATGCCCGAGCTGCCGGATTGCGGAAACCGGCGGCGTGGACATCATTGAACTGGACGCAGCTTCCAACACCGGCGTGGAAGATATGCGTGCGCTGATTGATAAGGCGCGTTTCGCGCCGCTTGACCTTCGCGTGAAGGTGTATATCATCGACGAGGCGCATATGCTTTCCAAGAGCGCTTTCAACGCGCTTTTAAAAACGCTGGAGGAGCCGCCCGCGCATGTCGTGTTCATTTTGGCCACAACAGAGCCGCAGAGCATCCCGGCAACGATCGTTTCCCGGTGCCAGCGGTTTGACTTCCACCGCCTTCGCGTGGAGGACATCGTCTCCTGCATGGAAAGCGTGCTGAAAAGTGCGGGTGCGTCCATTGCGCCGGAGGGCATGGTTGCCATTGCCCGCGCGGCGGAGGGTGGTATGCGTGATGCGCTTTCGCTTGCGGATCAGTGCATTTCCTTCTGCGGCGGCAACGTTGCGGCGGAGGACGTTTACGGCGTGCTCGGCAGCATGGAAAGCGATTTCCTGTTCGATGTCGCTTCGGCGCTCATCGCGGGCGACCGGGACGGCGCGCTGCGCCTGCTCGAGCGCGTGGTGAATGAGGGGCGTGATCTTTCGGTGTTCACGCAGGATCTTGCGCGGCATTTCCGCGCGCTGCTGCTCGCAAAGCTCTGCGGCCATTGCAGCGATATCCTGGATTGTACGGAGGACGCAATGCGCCGCTATGAGGAACAGGCTGCACACTGTGGCGAAAAGCGCCTTTCCCGGGCAATTGACGTGCTGCTCGGCGCACTTTCCAATCTGCGCTATCTGGCGCTGCCGCGCGTGCAGCTTGAATGTGCATTTGTGCGCATTACCACGCCGGAAGAGGAACCGCAAAGCCTTGATATCCTGCTTGAACGGGTAGAACAGTTGGAACAGAAACTGAAGAGCGGCGTGCCCGCACAAAGCGTTCCGCCAAAGGCTGCCACAACGCCCGCAAAGCGTGCGGCAGAGGATGTGCCCCCCTGGGAGGATGCGCCCGAACCCGCAGACGAGGCCGAATATATTCCCCCATCGGATGACGATGCGCCGCCCGCCCCGCCTGAGGAGGTGCCGCAAAAACGCGCAGAGAGGCCGGCCGCACCGGGGGGGAGCGCGAAAGCGCTTTGGGATGCCGCGCGCACAGCGCTGCAAAAAACAAACCCAACGCTTGCCGTGCTTGCACTCAAAGCGGCGGACTGGCAGCGCGACGGCGATACGCTCATCGTCCGCTTTGAGAAAAAACCGTTTTATGATGCGTTTGTCAAGCCGGAGAACTTTAAGCTGGCCGCGGACGCGCTTGCCGGCGCGGCAGGCGGAATGAAGCTGCGCGTGGCGATGGCAGGCGAGGATGCAGGGAACTCGCCTTCTTTGGAGGAAGCGGCCCGCAAGGCGTTCGGCGATATGCTGGAGATCGTGGAATAAACGTGCAAATTTCAGCGGCTTATGCAGGATTTTGCGCAAAATGTTGTAGAACGGACACCACATATGGTATAATACCTTGTTAGAATATACTTTGGCGTAATGGCCAGCTCGCAGGAGGTTTTTATATGGCACGAGGCGGTTTCCCCGGCATGGGCGGCAACATGCAGCAGCTGATGAAGCAGGCGCAGAAGATGCAGCAGGATGTGCAGCGCTTGCAGCAGGAGATTTCCGAACGAGAATTCACGGCCGCGGCAGGCGGCGGTGTGGTGAAAGCCACAGTGCTTGGCAGCAAAGTTGTGAAGTCGATTGAGATTGATCCTGCCTGCGTTGACCCGGACGATGTGGAGATGCTGCAAGACCTTGTGCTCGCAGCGGTCAACGAGGCGCTGCGCATGGCGGATGAAACCATGACGAGCGAGATGAACCGCGTGACCGGCGGCATGAACCTTGGCTTCTAAGCGCGCAGCAGGATGAGCATCGAAGCAATTAACGCGCTCACAATGCAGCTTGCACGCTTGCCCGGCATCGGTGCGAAAAGCGCGCAGCGCTTGGCATACCATATTTTGGATATGCCGGAAGGAAACGCGCGGGAGCTTGCAGCGGCGATTACGCGCGCGCGTGACACCGTGCGCTATTGCCCGATCTGCGGGAACTATACCGATGTTGAACCATGCGCCATCTGCGCGGATGCGGCGCGCAAAAGCGATGTGCTTTGCGTGGTGCGCGATGCACGGGATGTATTTGCGATGGAGAAGCTTCGCGAGTTCCGCGGGAAATATCACGTGCTGCATGGTACCATCTCCCCCATGGATGGCATCGGGCCGGACGACATCCGCATCAAGGAACTGCTTCAACGTGTGGAGCAGGAAGGCGTGAACGAGGTTATCCTTGCAACGAATCCGGATGTGGAGGGGGAGGCAACGGCTTCCTACATCGCGCGGCTGCTCAAACCTAAGGGCGTGCGCGTCACGCGGATTGCGCATGGCATCCCGATAGGAGGCAACTTGGAATACGTGGATGAAATGACCCTGCTCAAGGCCGTGGAAGGCAGGCGCGAGATGTAAATTCGGGCCTTGGCGCATTGTTTTTCGGAATTGAAACGGGAATTTAAGGCGAAATTAATAATATGTTTACTTTTGTGCAACCTTTTGGGGCGCAAAATCGTCTATGATAAGAGTGATGAACAAACTATGAATTCTGACGGGAAGGAGGCGCGGCATGAAATCCTTTTGGAAACCCGTTGCGATGGCTTTGGCTGTGGGCGCTTTCGCTTGCGCCTGTGCGACTCCTGTTGGAGCTCAGCTCTCCGACGAACGCGCGCTTTCCGATGTGCAGCGCATCTATAAAAACGCGGCGCTTGTGGTGATGGGCGAGTGCGTGCAATCCCACATCAACAGCGAAGGCGATACCTGCTACGACCTTTCCGTGGAAGAAGTTGTGGCGGGTTATGCGCAAGCGGGGGATATTATCCATTGCACGCAGGGTGCGATGAAGGAAGGCGAGACCTATCTTCTCTACCTTGCGGAAGGCGAAGAGATGTACCACACTGAGGATATGCGCCGCTATGAGCTTCTTTCCGATGCGCCGCTGCCCGTTTCTGAAAACGGAACAGTTGCATTTGCGGGAACGCAGCTTGCGCTTTCCGACATTAAACGCGATATCGAGCGGATGGATGCTGTGATTACTGCGCCGGCGACCACGTATTATTACAAGGAGCTTGGCGCGCTCATCGACGCAGCAGACGAGGTTTTCATCGGCCGTGTTGCATCCATTTCCCCGGTCAAGGATATGGCGTTTCGGTCGCAGACGGATGGCACCATCATTGAAAACACACTGCCCGCTGCCCTTGCACAGGTGGAAGCCTACGGCGTTTTGAAGGGCGCACTCAATTACGGGGATCCGGTTGACCTCGTGTATGCTCCGGCTATGAGCGCAAATCTTGTGGATGCGAGTACGCTTAAGGCACTTTCATATGGCGAGGCAAACGCCCCTGCATTGGAAGAAGGTGAGGTTTACCTGTTTTTCCTGACACAAAGCCCGGATGCAAAACAAGCCTACCGCTTTTCAGTCAACCCGATGCAGGGATACGCACGGGTAGACAAAGACGACCATGTGCATGTTTCCCATGTGAACAGCGCACTTGCAGGCTGCAAGGATCTTGGCAGCCTTGTGCGTGAAATCCGGGATATCATGGAATCCTGAACGCGCAAAACGCGGTTTACGCGGACGAATCGGTTTCGTCCGCTTTTTGTTTTTGGGGAAAAGTTGAATTTGAAAATTTTTTCTATTTATAAATATATTGACAAACTAAAAATAAAAGCGTATAACATATGAGAATCTCATGTGGGAAGGAGAAGTGGCAGATGCAACTGCTGTATTTCATTACGAACCGGGCGGATCGGATTCCGGCGGTGCTGGCGCGGCTTTCAGAAGCGGGCGTTAACGGTGCGACGGTGGTGAACTGTGAGGGCATGGCGCATATGCTTGCAACAAGCGGGGAAGCGCCCGCATTTTTCGGCTCTTTGCGCAGCCTGTTCAACACGGAGGAAACGGGGGAAGGCAAGATGGTGCTTGCCGTAATGAAGGATGAGTCGATCCTTGCGGCAAAGGAGGCAATTCAAGCCGAATGCGGCAGCTTTGACGAACCGAACACAGGCGTAATGTTCTCTGTTCCGGTTATGCATTTTGAAGGAGTAATCAAAAACAGGCCATGAATACGTTGCTTTGTTTGGCCGCTGCAATGGCTTTGGGGCTATTGCTGACGCGCCTTGCGAAAAAAGTAAATCTACCAAATGTTACGGCATACCTGCTTGCGGGCCTTGCAGTGGGGCCGTATTGCCTGAACTTGTTTCATGAAGGCACGCTTGCTGGCGTTGCGCAGATCACAAGCGTTGCGCTTGGGTTCATCGCCTTTTCCATTGGCGGCGAGTTCAAGCGCGAAAGCCTGAAGCGCGTGGGCGCGAAGGCTTTGATCATCACGGTGTTTCAGGCGCTTTCTGCGCTTGCGCTTGTGGATGTGGTGCTGATCGTCTGTGGATTTGATCTGCCGCTTTCGCTTACGCTCGGCGCAATTGCTACTGCAACTGCACCGGCAGCCACGTTGATGGTCGTGCGGCAATACCGCGCGCAGGGCACGATGACGAACACGCTGCTTTCCGTCGTTGCAATGGATGATGCAATCGGCCTGGCGGCATTTGCCATATCGCTTGCCATGGCGCAATCCCTTACGAGCGGTGCTGTGCCCACGCTGCAAAACATGCTTGTTTCGCCTTTACTGGAGATTGTGATTTCCCTCATTGCAGGCGCGGTGCTCGGCACGGTGCTTTCGTTCCTGCTGCGCTTCTTCCGCTCGCGTGCAAACCGCCTTTCGCTGATGATTGCGGCAGTGTTTGCTGGGGTGGCAATTGCGGACAGGTATGGGCTAAGCTCGCTTTTGACCTGCATGGCCATTGGCGCTGCGATGGTGAATCTGAGAGAGGATTCTGAAGCGCTGATTGAAGGGGTGGACCGTTGGACGCCTCCGCTGTTCATGCTGTTTTTCATTATTTCCGGTGCAGAACTGGATTTGCAGGTGCTTACCACGGTTGGCCTGCTCGGCCTGCTTTACATCCTTGCCCGTTCTGTGGGGAAGTACTTTGGGGCGTGGATGGGTGCATGCGTTGTGAAAAGCGAGCCGAAAATCCGAAATTACCTTGGCCTGACGCTGCTGCCGCAAGCGGGCGTAGCCATTGGCATGGCACAGGTGGTTATTACGAAACTGCCGGAATACGGTGAGGAGATTCGCGCCGTTGTGCTTTGCGCAACGTTGGTCTATGAACTGGTTGGCCCCATCATCACCCGCATCGCATTGGAGCGCTCCGGCGAAATCCCGGCTTCCGCACTTCCAAAGCGGAAAAGCAAACCTGCTGCGCACTGATGCGGCAAAAAGCAGGGGCGGATCTTTTGGATCCGCCCCTGCTTTTTGTTTTTTCTTAGGGGTATCCGAATCAGACAAGGCCCTGCGCCATCATGGCATCGGCAACCTTCTTGAAGCCTGCGATGTTTGCACCGGCAACCAGGTTGTAACCAAGGCCGCATTCTTCTGCCGCCTGCACGGAAGCAGCATAGATGTTCTTCATGATGTTGTGCAGCTGTGCATCCACCTCTTCGGCAGACCAGGAAAGACGCTCGGAGTTCTGGCTCATCTCGAGGCCGGAAACGGAAACGCCGCCCGCGTTGACAGCCTTGGAAGGCGCAACGATGAGACCCTTCTGCATGAGATAGAACAGCGCTTCATTGGTGGTGGGCATGTTGGCAACTTCAATATAATACTTGAGGTTGTTGGCGAGCATCTGATCCGCTTCTTTCATGCCGATTTCGTTCTGGAATGCACAAGGCATGCAGATGTCGACCTTCTGTCCCCAAGGCTTCTGACCGGGGATGAACTGTACGCCGAACTTGTCAGCATAGTCCTGAACACGGTTGCGGTTGGAGGCACGCATCTCAAGCATATAGTTGAGCTTTTCAGGAGTCGTAACACCGTCCGGATCATAGATGTAACCGTCCGGGCCGGAGAGCGTGACGACCTTTGCGCCGAGCTCGGCGGCCTTCGTGCAAACACCCCAAGCCACGTTGCCGAAGCCGGAAACAGCGATTGTTTTGCCTTCGATGGAATCGTTCTCATGCTTAAGCACTTCGCAGAGATAGTACACAGCGCCAAAGCCGGTTGCCTCGGGACGGATCAGAGAACCGCCGAAAGAGCGGCCCTTGCCAGTGAGAACGCCGTTCTCATAAGCGCCAACGAGACGCTTATACTGGCCGAACAGATAGCCGATTTCACGTCCGCCTACGCCAAGGTCGCCTGCGGGAACGTCCACGTCGGGGCCGATGTGGCGATAGAGCTCAGTCATGAACGCCTGGCAGAAGCGCATGATTTCCATATCGCTCTTACCGGTGGGATCGAAGTCGGAACCGCCCTTGCCGCCGCCCATGGGCAGAGAGGTAAGGCTATCTTTAAACGTCTGTTCAAAGCCGAGGAACTTCATGACGGACAGGTTCACGTTGCGGGCGAAGCGCAGACCGCCCTTGTAGGGGCCGATGGCACTGCTGAACTGTACGCGATAGCCGCGGTTCACCTGAACCTTGCCGGCATCGTCGACCCAAGTCACGCGGAACTCAATGGTGCGTTCGGGCTCAACCAACCGCTCGAGCAGGCTGGTTTTCTGATATTCCGGGTGCTGCTCGATTACGGGCTCCAGCGAGGTAAGAACCTCTTCAACGGTTTGGATAAACTCCGGCTCGTGGGAATCGCGCGCTTTTACCTTGTCGAGTACTTCCTGAATGTAAGCGTTCATGGTTTGACCTCCGTATTAATGTTTCGAGAGTTGAATGACCGTAGGCGATCAGGGGTGCCCCAGTCACCATGGATATCATAAATCCGTTGCGTTGATATGTCAATATCAATTGTATACTTTGTGCGTGGAATTTATAGTTTATTGTCGACAAAAATGCGTTATGTTAAGAAAATTAAGAAAAATACACGTTTTTCAATCAAGATGCAGCGTTCTTAAAGGAGTGTAATAATAAAAAACATGAATTAAAATACATTTATTTTGAGCGGGGAAACACAGGGAAACAGACAATAAATGCAGGAAATCCAGAAAGTAAATTCTTAAAAATTGGTAATCGAACGAAACGTGCAGGACTGAAAGGCGAAAAAAAGATTGGAAATTAAAAAAGCAGGAAGGCTGTCTGCAAGTTCAAAATAAGCTTCCTGCAAGAGGAAAATGATAAAAAACGTATCAACTATGAAAAAAGCGCATTGGTGACAGCGCCCAGCCACCCACTGGGCGCACCATAAGCGGCGCACAATGTTCGGCTCCGAATACGCTTCCAAGCTGAGCGCGGAAAGAATCCGCCTGTGCATCCGGCACAAGAGCCTGGATTGTGCCTGCAAAGCCGCCGCCATGCACACGCCATGCGCCGCCGCATGGGCCAAGGCAATTTTCCGCGAGTGCGAGCGCAAGGGATAGGCTCCGCTCTGCAACGGAGGAAACCGGATAGACATTTTGCAGCAACGCCATAGAGGATGCACCGGAAGCCAGCATGCCTTTGCGGTAAGCCTCCATGTCCCCCGCTTGCAATGCTTCCGCCATTTGCAGCACACGTTCGTTTTCCGCAAAAAAGTGCATTGCGCGCAGAAGGGCGCGGTCGGGTATGCGCCCGCGCAGCAGAGGAAGTTCTGCACGGAACGCTGCGGGGGATACCTCGCGCAATACCTTGCAGCCGAGGCATTCTGCAACGGAACACATTTCCGCAGGGATGTCGGCATATTCCTGCGTAAGTCCTGCATGGCTGCCGCCTGCGTTAACAATAAAAAGCGAAACGCCGTGGGTGTCAAAATCACAGGGAACCTTGCGGGCATCCGGGCAGTCCGGATTGGCAAAATCGATGCAGTGCGCCCCGCCGAGCGCAGAGGCAGCCTGATCCATCAGCCCACAGGGCTTTCCAAAGTAGGCATTTTCAGCGGTTTGCCCGGCTTTTGCCAATTCGATGGGGGGAATTGTGCCAGCGTTGAACAAAATGTTGTGAATTGTGCCGAGCAGGATTTCAAATGCTGCGGAGGAGGAAAGCCCGCTTCCCTGCGGTACATCAGAGAGGATGAAGGCGTCAAAGCCGCCTGCCCGGAACCCTGCATGCCGCAGCGCTGCCGCAACGCCGCGGACAAGCGCTGCGGAAGTGCCGCATTCCGCAGCACAGGGGGCAAGATTTTCAAGGGAAACGGTGGCCTCACCGAAGCCCTCCGAGCAGACGCGCATGGTGCTCCCTTCATTGGGGTGCACGGCGGCAATAAGGTCAAGCGAGACTGCCGCTGCAAGCACGCGCCCATGCTGATGGTCGGTGTGATTCCCGCAAAGCTCGGTGCGGCCGGGCGCGCTGATGAGCGCTACGGGGAATTCTCCGAAACGGGCCGCAAAACCGCAAAGTACACGGCGGTAGCGTTCCACCTGCAGCGCTTCGCTATCCTTCCCATACAGAAATTGAAACGCGGAGCTGCCTTCCGGCGCAGAAAAATATGCTTCCCAACGGTGCATGCTTTGAATTGCAGGGATAGGGTTCATTGCAGTGGCTCCTTACTCCATTATTTAATAAAACGAAGATAAAATCCATCCAGGGCGCCCTTCTGTTCCACGAGGCAAAGCCCTGCGGAATTGCACAGCTCAGTGAAATACGCGGCATCCTGCCGGGCGTTTTCCATCACAATTCCGTACGTAACCTCAACGGATTCGCCGTTTGCATCTATGATAAGTTTGGTCAAAAACGGTTCCGGGCTGGCGGAAACAATGTTGGCATCCCAAATATGAAATTCTCCGCCGCTTCGCAGCACGCGCGCTGCCTCGGCAACAGCCTGCGCCTGCACGGGCTTTGACATATACATCAGTGCATAAAATGCGGTGACATGGTCGAAAGAGGCATCGGGAAACGCCAAAGCGCGTGCGTCCATCAGGAGCTTCCGAAACCCGCCAGGCGCTTCGTCAAGCTCTTCCTGTCGGTTGTCAATGGCTGTGACCTGCGCCTGATAAATCCGGCCCATTATCCCCTCCCCGCCTCCGCCAATGTCGAGGATATTCCCCTGCAGGGTTTTCTTGAGCACTAGGTTCAGCATGGTTTTATACCCTCCGCAACAAGCACCGTTATCGATGAAAAGTCCCACAAACGCTCACCGGCATGGTATTGGGCGATGCGCTTGTCAAAACGCGCGTTTATCAGCGTAAACAGTTCGAGCTGTTCTGCCCGGCTCAGCGCACATGGGTTTATGTGGAGCGCTTTTCGCACAGCATCTATACTGTTTAGCCGCCGGCACTCGATTTGCTCGACTGCAAGCATATCCGAAACGGAAGCGTTGTCAGGCGCATAATCCATCACGGTAAACAGGCTCACATTCACATCAACAAACCCTGCTTTTTCCAGATCGCGCGGATATTGGTGCTCATCCATCTCAAATGCGCCGATGGTTTCACTGCCCGGAAAGCGGTCTGAACCATTCCATGCCTTTTCGATAAGCGCCTGCTCCGCCGCGCTTACGGGGGCTCCGTTTTCCTTCACGCCGAGTCGGGAACGGACGGAAAGGACGGAGATTCGTCCACCGGGCTTCAGCACCCTGAACTGCTCTTCAAAGAAGGGTTCATGCGGAACATGCTCGGCAACAGTGTGGGAAAAACAAACGTCGAATGTACGATCCGCAAAGGGCATTGCGGTTGCATCTGCATTTACAAAATCGCAATGAAGACCAAGCGTGCGTGTCTTTTCCCGGGCAAATGCAATATGCCCCGCATCACGATCAAGCCCTGTCATTTGGATGCCGGGCCTGTATTGCAGCAGCCGGTGGCAGAATGCGCCGCCCGCGCAACCAACCTCCAGAACATGGTCTCCGCATTTTGCACCGATTGCCCGCAGCCACAGATCCTTATTGCCGTCGTGAAAACGCAAACTCCGGCTACGATATAATTCTCCGGTGGTTTGCACGTACTGTGACCAAAAATTACGCATCTGTTTCGCCTCCTGCCCATTGAATGCATCAAATACCAACATCAAATGACATGTTGGTTTGAAGGGCTGCAAAACCCGCACATGCCCCAATCGCTTGCCATAGTATTCATAAAATTATAGCATAGATTTGGCATGCGCGGCAGTCCATGGCGGCAGGAATGCACCGATTTTGTAGAGCGGTTCCGCCCCAATGGGAATGCAACAGGGAAATGAGTTTTAAATAGCGGACGAATGGTACTGGAAAGCGGTACGGCAAGAAAGTAAATATGCTGCAAAAAATGTGGGCGCCCTTAAGGACACCCACAATGGTGCCGGAAGTGGGACTTGAACCCACACGGTATCGCTACCAACGGATTTTGAGTCCGTCACGTCTGCCAATTCCATCATTCCGGCGAAATTACAAGAGATAGTTTACCACAATTTAAAAAGGTTCGCAACCATAAAGTGCTCGCCTGCGTTATAAGGATAGGGTATAATGAAACATATGCCATGCCCGCAATCTGGAAACTGAAAGAAACGCAAGGAGGAACGATCCCAATGAAACGGAAAAGCGTAAAGGTTGTTGCCGCGGTGCTGTTGGCTGCGCTGTTGTTGGCGGGGTGCTCGGCTCGGAACGAGGCGGCGGATTATTCTACGGGGTATTCCATGCCGAGTGAACCACAGATGGAGTCCGGGGAGTCTGGCAGCAGCGTGACATATGACGCCTCATATGCACTTTCGGCAAGCGCCAAGGAGGCAATGCGTTCGGAGGCCGCGGGGGAGCAGTACGGCGGGCGCAAGGTGATTTTGACCTACGAGATCCGGCTGGAAACGGATGCGTTTGATTCTCTGCTCACCGCACTGAAAGAACGTTTGGAAACAGCGGGCGGTTATCTTCAAAGTTCGTATATCGATGGAAAGAAGCCGGAGATTTACGGGGACAGCGGGCGCACGGCAACGCTTTCCCTGCGCGTTCCCGCCGCGGGCGCAGAGGCGTTCTTCAGCGATGTGAAGGCTATGGGAACCGTGCAGAGCGAGCAGGCTTACACCGACGATGTGACCGCGGAGTATTTTGACCGGGAAACGCGGCTTGAGGTACTCAATATGCAGCTCGAGCGGCTCAAAAGCATCCTTGTGGAAACCGACAACCTTGCGGATGTGATTGCCCTTGAAACGGAGATTGCCCGCGTAACGATGGAGATCGAAGCGCTGACCGGCGAGCTGCGCCGCTATGACGCATTGATTGAGTATACCACGATCGACATCACGGTATATGAAACCGTTTACCGGGAAGGTCCGGCAGCGGCGAAAACCGTGGGCGAGCGCATCGAGGCCGGCTTTTCGGATTCGCTCAACGGCGTGGGCGTGTTCTTTGTGGATGCGTTCGTCTGGTTCGTATCGGCGCTTCCGGTGCTCCTGGTGTTGGTAGCCGTCGTTGCTGTGGTGCTGCTGTGCGTCCGTGCAGTACGTAAACGCCGGAAAGCGCGAACCCATAAAAACGGGGATGATGGCAATAAACTATATGAGGAGAATAAACAATGAAAAAGAAAACGATCCTTCTGTGCTGTGCGCTTTTGTGCATGACGTTGCTGTGTGCATGCAAGTCCGAAGAGCAGATTGCACAGACGGCGCAGCCCCAATCTACGGTGATCTCACCGGATGTGCATATCACGCAGGAAGCATCCGAGCGTGAAACGCTCACTGTGAGCGGCGAAGGGGAAGTGAAACTGACGCCGGATCTTGCAACGGTTTCCATCGTGATTAAGACCACGCAGAAGCAGGCGGAGGATGCCCAACAAAAAAACGCAGAGCTTACGGATGCCGTGCTCGCTTCGCTGAAAGTGAATGGCGTGCAGGAAGCGGACATCCAAACAGAAGACATCCATTTGGGGGAAGAATACAATTACGACAAATCCCCGGCAGAACTTGTGGGATACTCCATGCGAAATACCTTGTGCATTACGGTGCGTGAAATTGAAACGGTCGGAAAGGTGATTACAGATGCAATCGCCGCAGGCGCGACGAGCACATACGGCCTTGCCTTTACGGTATCCGATTCAAGCGGAGCATACCAGGATGCGCTTACTGCGGCCGTAGTGGAGGCGCGGGGCAAGGCGAATGCCATGGCTGCAGCACTCTGCGTTGAGCTTGCGCCGATCCCCGTTTCCGTGAATGAAGTGAGTGCAAGCTACCAACCGTATGTATACGAAGAAACTGTGAGGGAACCATCTGCGGCTGATATGGCTGCATCGAATGATGCAAACGGCATCTCCGTGAGCACAGGCGAACTTTCTGTGACTGCGAAGGTAAATGTGGTGTATGAGGTGATCGCCAGCACATCGCTGAATTCCGGCTCCTGAGTGAACCCGTAAGGCGGCGGGACCGCCCCAAAACAAGCGGGAATGCCTATGGCATTCCCGCTTGTTTTATCCAGAAAGACAGGCGCTTATTCCGCCGTGACCTCTGCGGCCGCGGGCGCTTCTTCCGCCTTGGGTGTGCCGAGGTAGCTCGGCAGCTGCATGCCCGCCATGTCGAACAGCTCCTGCATGGGCGGGATGCTCTTGACGATCCCGGAAAGGAAGTTCGCTGTGGCGCTCTTTTCTCCGTTCGCGCCGTCCCAAACGGTCACCTTGTCGATCTTGATGTTCTTGATGGCGTCCACCTGAATCTGCATCAGAGCTTCCATCTTGTCCGCAAGCATCAGCCGGAGCGCATCGGAAGGATTGCCCGCCGCAGCCACAACCTGCGTGAAACCGTCCGCCTGCTTGATGAGCATCTCCTGCGCACCGCGGGCTTCCGCTTCCATGCGCATGTAGATTGCGTCCGCTTCGCCGCGGGCTTTGCGGCGGATCTGCTCCGCCTGCGCCTCGGCTTCCAGCTCAATACGGCGCTTTTCCACTTCGGTTTTCACAATGATGTCGGCCTCAAGCGTGGCCTTTTCACGCGCTGCGCGCGCTTCTTCTGCGGCGCGCTCTGCGGAGTAGGACTCCTCAAGCGCTTTTGCGGATTGTACCTTTTCCGCTGCGGTGGCGATGCGCTGGGCTTCCGCCTCCTGCTCGCGCAGTTTGGCGTTGGAGCGCGTCACATCGATGCGTGCATCGTTTTCACCCTGAATGGCGGTAGCGTTTGCCTGTGCCACCTTGATGCGTTGATCCATATTGGCGTTCGCTTCGCCGATGGCGCCGTCGCGTTCCTTCTCGGCAACGGATTTCTTCGCATCGTTGATGGCCTTTGCGGCAGCTTCGCGGCCAAGCGCGGTGATGTAGCCCGACTCATCGCTGATATCGGTTACGTTTACGTTGATGAGGCGAAGGCCGATTTTCTTGAGCTCGGTTTCCACGTTGCGGGAAACCGCTTCAAGGAACTTGTCGCGGTCGGTGTTGATCTCCTCAATATCCATTGTAGCCACAACGAGACGCAGCTGGCCGAAAATGATGTCCTTGGCAAGCTCCTGGATGGAAGCAAGGCTCAGGCCAAGAAGCCGTTCCGCCGCGTTCTGCATGACGCCCTGCTCGGTAGAGATGCCAACCGTGAAGCGGGAGGGAACGTCTACGCGGATGTTCTGGCGGGAAAGCGCGTTGACAAGGTCTACCTGCAGGGACATCGGCGTGAGATCCAGAAACTGGTATGCCTGCACGAGCGGCCAGACAAACGCTGCGCCGCCGTGAATGCAGATGGACGATTTGCTTGAACCATCCTTGTTGCGGCCCACCTGGCCGTAAATGACCATGATCTTATCCGATGGGCACTTCTTGTAGCGTGTGAGCAGCACAAGCAGCAGAGAGAACAGCAGCACTGCGATAACGACTGCGGCGATGATTCCTTCCATTCCTGGCATTTTTGATTTTACCCCCTTATTGCATTCATTTCATTTTATGCCTGACATTGTGTAGCGGCGCGCAACTCATGTCAAAAATAGATCGCAACCCGTGTCAATAATATTTATGCGTATAAACAAACAAAACCCGAGGCGAATTCACCTCGGGTTTTGACATGATTTATGCGTTACTTAGTAGTAGGTGATACCGCGTCAAACGCACCATTGGAAGCCAAAGAGACTACCACGGCGTTGATTATGCACAACGCAGCAGATTCGACTGTAAGCCCTGCTGTGAATGCTGTCGCGGCGAGCAGTAAAACCAGTGCGACCACATAACTGAAAATGCGTGTGGGAATTTTATCTATGAACCCCACGCCCTTGAAGACCTGTGTCACGGCTAAGGTGGCCGCAGTCGCACCGGCATACGTTGCAAGCATGGCCCACGAAAAAAAGCCCTCGGCGGGCTGTTCCCCAGCGGCCGGTTCGGCCCATGCGGTTGCGCACAGCAACAGCAGGGCCAGCGTAATCAGAAGTACAATTGTCTTTTTCATTGATTTTACCCTCCATTTATTTTTGCAGCGCATTTAAGCGCCCAAACTTGTTCCAGTACCCCGCGCCGGATGCGTTGATCCCGCGCAGCACGACGCCGTCGTCGCGGCCCTTGGCCTCGATTACACGGCCCCGGCCGACGTATACGCCCACATGGTACATATCGCCGTTCCGCGACCGGAACAGCAGATCGCCCGGACGCAGCTCCGCGCGCGTGACCGGTGTGCACATCGCCCACAGGTGGTTGCAGTTGCGCTTGCTGGATACGATGCCAATATCTTGCAGATAGCGGGATATCAGGCCGGAGCAATCGAATGCCGCAAGATCTGTCATGCCCGCCGTCTTCTGCTTATCCCAGAACCTGATCGACCGCTGCGCGTTGGTTTCTGATGTATCCATACGCCTGATCCAGCCCGCGGAGATCTCCGTCTGCCCGTTGCCGCCCCATACATAGATGTCCCCCAGGTGGACAAAGGAATGTCGCACCAGTCCCAGTGCCAGATCGGACGGTTCATACGGCAGAGCAGGCTCGACCGGATCCGGCGCTGTCCGCAGTGCCTCCCACGTTTTACGGCCAACGATGCCATCCACAGCAAGGCCGTTGGCCTTTTGGAAAGACTTCACAGCCGTATCCGTCGCTGGCCCGAAGATACCGTCGATCTCCCCGCATGGGAATCCGTGCTTGTCCAACAGCGTTTGCAGTTCCTTCACATCGTCCCCATGCATGCGGGGCTTGTCGATTAGCTTTAAAATCCGTTCTCCCATCGGTTCCTCCTTCGATTCTTCCTTCTGTGTAGGGTCAGGGATCCGTACAAAACCGTACCCAGTCAACGGGTCGCGGCCTTTGTTTCCCAAATCAACGGCCATGCCTTTCAGGGCTTCGTAAACTTCGGGTTCTGTCATGTCCGGATTTGCCGAAAGCAGCAGCCCGATTTTTCCTGCCAATTGCGGCGCGGCAAAACTTGTTCCGGATTTGGTCACGGTGTTGCCGTCCATATCCAATCCATCAACCCAACGCCCGAAGTCCGCAAAATCTACTTCACCGTGCCATGTACTGAAATACGCATGCGACCCGTCCGGTTGTAGCGCCGCAACGGTGATCGGGCTTTCGAAGCATGTCGGGTATTTGTTCAACACTTCCTCGCCGTCATTCCCAGCCGCGCAGACAAGCGGAATACCAGCCGCCACACAGGCGTCTACCGCATTTCGGATGTATTCCGCATCGGTTTCCAGCGACATGTTCACAATAATCCGTTTGCCCGTTACTGCGACTTGTGCGGTCACATCGTTCAGTGCCGATATGATGTCGGACGGATAATCGCACCGATACGACCATATTTCAGCGTCCGGGCAGTATTCGTTGATTACTGACGCGGTAAACGTGCCATGCCCGGTTCGCGGTTCGGTTCCCATGCGCTGAATCACTTTTCCACGCAGCCGTCCGACAGGTGAAACGCCAGTATCCAGCACGGCGAAAACCACGCCTTGACCCGTATATCCCGCCGCGTGGTAGTCCTTGCGCATCTGCGCGTTTAATTCCCTGATGTTCATTGTTCCTCCCACCCTGCCGGGTACGCCTCCGGCGAATAGACATTCGCGTCAATCCGACTTACATACCGCTTGCCGTTGTAGGTCACTTTATCGCCCGTGTTATATGCGTCATGCGCGCCCGTGGGCTGTACCCATTCCGGCCATTCCTCCGTGCTGATTTTCACCCACAGCGCAGGAACGGCATCGGGTGTCCAGTCCGCTTGCGATGTGTGCGCCTGTACGCACTTGTACAGAAAATCGCCGTACCGTCTGCGGTCGTTTACGGCATACGCCTTGCCAATCTCCCACGCGGGATAAATCGCCATTGCGTCCAGCGCGACAGCATCATTAAGCTGTGCGCCTGCCAAGTCCATTGCCGCGCGTACTGCACGCGCACTGTCTAACCATCTGCCCATGTTATGCCCCTTCCTGCGGCTCCACGCCAAGCAGCGCCAAAGCTGCTGCCATATCTTCCGCTTCGCTCGGCTGCGGCTCCAAAACGGCTTCATAACTGAAAACCAACCGCGGCGCTTCGCCGGATACATCAACGGAAACGTTCACAATGCGCGGGCTGCCGTCTGCGTCGGTGGGTGAAAACGCCGTTTCAATTTCGGGGTCTGGTTCCGTCCATTCCATACAGGCACAACCAGTAAGGCCCCTGATTTCTGCATCCTTCTCCTGCGCGAACGGCGCTATATTCCCATCCATGGAATATCCGCAAAGCACTTCGCCTGTATTGCCGTTATAAAAAATGCGTCGAATAAACATTGTTTCCTCCTAGCCCAAGATGATGTATTTGTAATCAAAACCAACCCATGAAAAATCACTGTTCGCCTGTCGTGTAATCGTAAGGGTTCCATTTGAATAAACCGCACCATACAGCCCAATTTGTGGGATGTTTTTGGCAAGACTTAGCCAACCGCCAGTATTCGACGACCAATCATAGTAGGTGCCATATGCACACCCTATGCCGCCGTATTGCGCACGCATTGCGATATCGTATGGTTCCCGTGTGATAACAATGGCGTATGCTTTCGGCTTGAACGGAATCCCGGTTATAACCAAATTGGGGCTGTTTGTGCCGCGAATGGTACCAACTATTTTTCTATCAGAACCAGCGCCGACGTTCGTAATGCCTATCATTTGATCACCCCAATATCACGTAACTTGTTGGCCTATGAAATGCGGGGCTTGCTGGCACCGTAAATACCCCGTTGGAATATGTCGCATTGATAAACCCATCGCCTTCGTTCAAGTCAAAATAATAATTTCCGTTGCCCCCGGTATCCTCGCCCGCCGTATAGCGAACCCGAACCAATCCGCGTTCCTCCATCACGGTTCCGCATTCCTCCGCGCCAGTATACGTATAATACCCGCCTACCCAATAGAACTTCGGTTCAAATGGAATGCCTGTAATAACTACACTTCCGACGCTATACCCGTAGTTAAGCGTTCCTTCAATTCTACGCAGTTTTCCGCCGCCCCCGACGTTCACCATTCCCACCAGCATATCAATCACCCCCATGCCACGATCGTCGGGATCGTTATCGCCGCAGTCGGCACGGCCTTTGCATATAAATAAATGCCGCCGTCGTAGGACAGGCACACCGGTGCAAGATTGCCGCCCAGGGCGTCATCCGGCGCCGGTGCAACCTGCACAAAGTGCGCCGCAGTCACGCCTGCGCATGGCACTGCCGCCCGATACGGGAAATCCGTATAAGTGCTGTCCGATAACCATGCAGATGTAGCGATCGATTTATTTGTGAATGTCAGCCGGGCTGCCTGCGCGCCGATCCCCATTCTGGCAGCTGCGGCCGTCGTTCCGCCCGTGCCGCCTGCCGCAACGGGCAGCGTACCCGCCTGCAGTTTTCCCGCAGTGCCTGTATACACTGCCTTGGACGGGTTTGTGCCGATTTTGCCGTCGTTGGTTATATTGCCGTGGGTATGATTTTCCAATGCCGCACCGACTTGTTGGGCGGAAACATCGTGCGGATTATCTGTGTCATCAACGTGTGCGGCGAACTCCTCCGGAGTTACGGCCGTTCCGGTCGATACTGTTGCTGTGACAACCGTTCCGTTGGTTATGGATATGATTACATTAATCGTCTTCTCGACGATTTCGGCACCGCCTGTTGTCGGCAGATACTGAGCGTCATTGCCAGCATTGGCATATCCATATAGGATTTCCGCGCTGCTGTTATCGGGATCAGTAGCGAAAAGCCCGATCTCACGCAGATAGTAGCCGCCAACGGCATTACCGGGTCGTTTGGTGCCCACCGTTACCGTATTGTCACCATTTACGCGCAGCCGCGTTATGGGCTGCGTATCCTTTTGGTTTATCAGCGCGGTGCGTTCGATTTCTAAGCTGCCATTTAACTGCCCATCTCCGAATGCGAACTTGCTGAAATTCAAAGATTTGCCGCTGGCCTGTACCTTCGATAAGGCAAGCCGTCCGGCGGTCGTCAAATATAGTCCACCCGAAAAGCTCATTTTTTAGTTCACCTGCCTTATGGTTAAAGTCTCGACATCATGCAAGATCAGGCCGATAGATAGCGACTGATAAATCGGTTGCTGCAGCTCCAGAACTAGGGCAATCCCCGCTGCGGCAGTTTGTTGCAGCAGGCCGCAGGCCGTATCCTGCCGGTCGAAAAACTCCGTGGGGACGTCCAGGTCATCCACCGTGAGCGTGACCGCCGCCGTCCCCTCAGAGAGCATAACGGCCGATTCGTCCACGCCAATCAGCGCCGCAGCAGCCCGGATCAGCGTATCGGCGTCACCGCCGGAATAGGCAGCAAGCATTTTTGTAATAATCATCAGACGATAGGTAGCATCATCCATACCTACACGCGACACGCCATAGGTATCTCCAACGCGATCCAGCACAACGCCTGCGGCTGTGTTCAGATTGCGCCATTCCCGCACATCGCGCAGCGCAGCATCTATTACATCAATGCCGTCCGCAAAAATCCCCATAAGTTTGCCGATGTTTCCACTCGGATTTCGGTTGTATGCGCTGGTTAACATGCTTAACATGCGTTCATGCAACGTCACGACGCAAACACCACCTTGTTTCCATCTGTAGATGCGGTTTGCCGCGAGGATACAGGCACATTGCTAGTGCCGTAAGTCATTCCGTCGCCGCTTATGGCCAGCGTATAGTCTACGACGCCGCCCACTTGATTGATCTGTTCGATCAATCGCGTATAGTACACGCTGACGCCGACGCCCAGCGCGGAAACGTACGCAATCAGCGCTGCCTGAATGCGCGCCTGCACATCACTTGCTACATACCCGGCTGCGACCTGCAGATTGCTGATTCGCATCCATACATTGACTGTAGTTGGGCGTGAAAATTTGACGATCTGATTGTTGCCGGATGCGTCAACAATCGTTACGCTGGTACCACCATAAGTCTGGATACCAGCGGCCTTGCGCGCCCATATTGCTGCTGCGATCGCCAAGTCCTGCCCGCCGTATACGACGGCTTCCACGCTGTGTGGAGGCAATCCGGCTGCGTTCGTGCTGGCTGTGTTGTTTTCGTGTACTGCAGCGTGTTGTACACCAACCACAGTCATGATTTCTTCACGGATCGCGTCCGTGTTGGCACCGCTTGCGCGCTTCACGCTACGGTAATATCGGGCGCGGAATTCTCCCTCAGTTTCCCGGTTCCGGCCGCCAGCGAAGGCAGCCGCGTTGGTTACGGTATCCACATCCGCAATGGGCGTGACAATGGTCGTAATCGTTGCAGCGGCTGCATTGCCGTCCGGCCCCACTTCATATGCCTGCGCCGATACAGTTACCTGCCCGTCCGCGTCAATCGTGGCATCAGCCAGTGTGACAAAACGTGCTTTGTTGGTCGCGGCTACGATCAGTCCCTTGGGTATTACTGTACCGGCAGACCCGGTGAATGTAAGTTCTCCGACCGCTTTGGCGGCGCTGTACGGTCGGATGCCTATGATCGCGCCAATGCGCGCAAGCGATATGCCGGTCGCAGTATCAACAAATCCCGAGTTGTAAACATCCTCCGCGAGCTGCCAAAGCAGCCCGGAAAACCACGCGTAGATTCGGAGCATCAAGCCCAGGATGCTGCGTACCGAAAGATTGATATCGCTGCCGAACTTGGCTTTTGCCTGCTGCTCATACGCATCTAAAAGCTCCGCATAGCTCGGCCTGCGGAATCCCGCTGCCGAAAGTCCCCAGTCATCCATCGCTGTTTACCTCCCCGGATATTACGCTACCGTCCGCAAGCTGCGCCGTGAACCGCACTGACACCACGCGGTCGCCGCGCGTGATGTCCAGCGTGTTGATTCGTTTTACGGTTGGCTCCTGGTAAATCGCTGCCGATATGATCTCCCTGATTTCCGTATCTGTTGCGCTGTCATCTGAAACGATGCGCGGATAGTCCGTGCCATGCCGGGTATCCAGATCCCAGTCTCCCAGCCAGGCCTGCAGTGTTACGCGCACAGCCTGCGCGATGTCTGCAGCGCCATCCACAGTCAAAATGTCGCCATCCGCAATCACAAGATCGCGCGTGTCGGCATCTACGTATAAGTTGTTCATTGTGGGCCTCCCGTTTCGCCGCCTTCAGCAGGTGCGGCATGGGTATGGCTGCCCATATCCACACCGTTCAATTTCAGCGCGCCGCTGATCTCTACACCATCTGGCTTTATAGCAATGTAAGTACTGCCCGCAGCCAGTACCAGCGCGCCAGATGGCAGGCCGGACGGCGCTTTGCCGCCCTTTGCGATTCCACCGATGAACACGGCGTCGCTAATGTCATGATTCCGGCTGGTTGCCGGTTCCGCAATTTCCCCATCCAGCGCGGTATCGATGTCCTTGTCGCAGATCACGATCAGTCCGACATCGCCCTTTTTGTACCATGGACGGATCGTAAAATCACCCATGGAAAGCGCGGCCACCGGCACGCCGGTAAGCTGCGGCTGGTTCGCCATAACGCCGTCTATGTTGGCTTGCACCAGCGGCTGTGCGTCGATTGTCATGGTTTGTGCATCAAAGCGCACGACTTTTACCAGCTCCGCGACCCGCAGATTTCCCGCCAGCTTTTCTTCGCGTGCAGACTTATTGTCCCGGTTGCTCATGCTGGGATCACCTCCATAATCGTTTTCCAGTCGCCGCTACGGTCGCCTTTGTGTGTGACTTTTTTGACCATATAGTTGCCGGAGGTGGACGAATCCTGTATTACGATCACATCGCCGACACCGATATGGTAGTTCAGAAGACATTCATGCTTCTCATTACCTTCAGCTTCCGCTTGTTGGGCGCGGGTCTTCTTGGTTGCTTTTGCGGTGGTATTCACCGTTTGGCTTTCGGATTTGCTGGATGATTTAAGCAGCCCCGTTTGCGGGGTAAGCAGATAACCGGTCGTCACGCCCATATCGGGCGGGGCGATCACAATCTGGCCCGTGCGCAGAATTAGACGCGATTTGCAGTCCGTGCATACTAGTGTGGTCAGCACATCCTTTAGCTTTCCGGTGCAGACCTTCCCGCGCTTATAGGTCGGATTTTGAGCCAGTAAGCACAGCCCGACCTCCACGCCAAAGAGGGCGAGCAGGTCACCAAGTATTGTTTGCGCATCAATCGGCCCTTTGTAGCTTTTATTTACATGTGCGCCAAGCCACTGCTGCAGGCTGTCCGCCGCCGTGATTTTAGTCACAACGTCAAGGTCGCCTTCTTCGTGACTGAAGGATGCCACTGAACCCACAAAAACGGAACCCACATCCCCTTGATACCCGGCATTCACGATAACAGGAACGCCCTTCGCAATGGCTGCACGTGTAGATGGAGCCAGGTTGTAGACCTCCAGTTTGCAGATCGGTACACCCGCGTCATCCTCAGACACTACCTCAAAGCCAAATCGCAAGTCGTCCAGCAGATAGCGGCTGCTACCGATCTGCAGCGTGGCTTGCCGTCTCCAGAAGCGCATGTCAGTCCCCCCGATCCACCAGCCAGAGCTTGACTGTCTGGCCAAAGTTGCCATATGTAATCGTGTCGATTCGATCGCCGTCCGCAGCGGCCGGGATGATCAAGGGAAGGGGATAGCGTTCATCTGAAAACTGTTCAAACAGGGGCTTGCCATATCGGATGCTCTCTCCATAGCACAGCACCTCGTTATCAGGCACCGGAACGGATAAGTCCACCGTGAAGAAGTCGCCTGTTTCATTGTATTTGAAGGCCATACGATAGGTCTTATCCGTCAACTTGATTTCCATGGTACATGGCACCATATCTCCGGTGATGGGGATATATGCCCGCGCCACCGCATCTGTCATGATCCGCATATCAGTACCCCCTATAAGTAGGATTCGACCGAGCGGATGTGATACCCCCATTTTTAGGCTGCGGGTCGTTAAAGCTCGACACATAGTCCGCATACCCGCTCGATGCGGTGACCAGCCCGATATTTTCCTCAGCCTTCGCACTCTTTTCGGTGCCTTTAGAGCGAGTCGCGGCACGATCCGATCCGGACATCGCAAACGCCATGACCGGCGCATATGCCGCACCGGTCAAACGCATCTGTTGCAAGGTCAGCTTGAATGTAAAACCGCCTATGCCCGCCGCTTTGCTACGCCCTATAGACAAGGATGTAATCAGCATATCGTTATACACATCCTCACCCCGATAGGTGAGTAAGTCCCGGTTTTGGCACATTGCAATCAACGTTGCCCGCTCACCGCCTATGGGAGACGTGATGGCACCTGATACAGATACTTTGACTGGGTCGGCTACTGCGTGATCGTCGATCGCGCCGCCTTCAATGGGATTGCTGGTGACCTTATTGCTATATGTCGCATCCTCAGATTCCACCACGCCCGAAAACGGTTGGAAGGCGACCGTCCCGCTGTCTCCGGTCAGATAGTAACTCACGCGATTCCCTCCTGTATTGCCTCTTGTTCGGCTTCTTCTGCACGCAGACGCTCATATTCATCCCGGATCACACGCCGCACACGTTCGTCGATCTCGGCCTTATCGGCCTCCGATGCGCTGCCTGACAAGCTGATATTGACATTCGGCGCGAAATGCAGCACTTTCCCGCCGCCCCGCGTGATCAGCTGCTCTGCTTTTTCGGCAGGGACAATAGCCGTGCCGCCCGGAAGGTAAGCAAGCTCGCCGCTGCGGGGGCCGTCGTTGATCCATGTCCAGCCGCCCGGATGGTCGTCCGTGCCGCGTGCATTGCGCGGGATAGTGGCTCCAACGCCGGAGACCGATGTTTGGATCGATACCGTGCCGATGCTGTCCGCCGCGTCCCGGATGCGGTTGAACTGCAGGATGATGCCGTCAGCGCCGGTCTTAGCCGCGCTGCCCATCGCATCCCACGCATCCGTGCTGTCCTGCGTGATGCCCTGATACATATCAGCGGACGTTGTCCCGATTTCAGCCATCCCCGCTTGTGCATCCGCTGTCTGCAGCTCCACGGTTGGGATTTCCACGGCCGGGATCTCTACCGTTGGAATTTCCATTTCAGGCAATTCTGTCCCTGCCTGATCCGCGATCGTCCCCATATTGTCCGCGATAGTGCCCGTTGCGTCGGCAACATCGGATGCGCCGCCAAATAATCCTGTGATCCAGTTGATCACCGCGCTTCCAGCGTCGGCGATCCAGCCAATGATTGTGCCGACTACCTCGGCGATGACACCAAGCACCTGTCCGATCACTTGCAGGATCGGGGCGATCGCCTGCAGTACAGGCGCGATCAGCCCCAACAGCTGCGCGATTGGCGGCAGGATCGCCTGAGCTACGACTTGCAGAACCGGCATAATCGGCGGCAGGATCGCCGTGCAGATCACATTAAGAATTTGCATGATTGGCGGCAGCAGCGTTTGTGCCAACAGCGATATGACGCTGATCAGCGGCGGCAGCACGGTCTGCGCCACCATGGATATGATCGGGATCAGTGGTTGTATTACCGTGAAGATCACGCTCAGCGCGTCGGATAGCACAGGCAGCAGCGTCATGCCAAGTTCTATCAGGATGGGGACGCCTTCCGCAAACCCGTTGGCCAGCACGTCCACAAACTGCATCAGCATGGGTTCGATTGTCGGCCAAGCCGACAGAATCGTATTAAACAGCTCCGTCAAAACGGGTGTGAACTTTGCGCCCGCACCCGCGACAAAATCCTGCCACATGCCCTTTACGCCCTTTAGGCTGTTTGTGTAACTTCCTGCGGTGCGGGTCGCATCGCCAAGCGCATCCTCCGATTGCGTCAGCATAACATTGAACCGGATCTGTGCCTTTGTTGCCTCGTCCAGTTCCGAAAACTGCTTGCGCAAAGACGATGCATTGCCCTCCCAACCCATTTCAAGCATGGACTGCTGTATTGCAGCCTCGTTCATCACGATGCCAAGCGATTTCAAGCCCTCGGTTTCGCCAGTGAGCCCCGAACGGATCTTGGCATATGCATCCGAATCCGCCACATTATGAAACGACGCAAGGTCATATGTCAGGGACGTTATCTGTTCTGACATCAAAGCTCCCGCGTCATCTGCCATGCCAAAGCCATTCATCATGGCCTTCGAGTCAGCAAGGAACCCTTTGATTTCTTCTTTTGAACGCTTCGCCGCACTGGAGTAATTACTGGCCCAAGTCAAAGTGCCAGCAGCCTGATCCTTGAACACCGTATCGAACTTTGACTGAGTTTCTTCTGCATTGGCAGCGGCATCAATTGCGCTGCCGACGAAATCCTTCAGTAAATCAATTCCCTTTTTTATTATCGCAAGTCCCGCAATCGTTTTGATTGCAGACGCAAATTTACTTCCTAATGTATCGGCGGCAGAACCGCCGCGACGGCCCATTTCGTCGAGATCATCACCGGATTTTTCGGCCTGTTCACCTAAGCCTTTCGCATCGTTTTCCGCATCCTGCAGCGCCGTACCCAACGTGGCCTTGATTGCCTGCACGGGATGCCGGATCGCATTCGTTATATCACTGAATACAGATTTTGCCCCCGCCCCGAAGCCTTTTGCCTTGGCCGTGACATTGTCCAGCGCCGCCCCAAGCCCGGCGCGCAGAGTTTTGCCGAGGCTGTCACCATGACGGATGCTATCCAGCATGGCGCTGCGTACCGCCGTCCCCATACCCGTGCTGGCACCGGACACACCGGAAAACGCCGTCTCTGCCCGCGTGCCGATCCCCTGAATGCTGGTGCCGATCTGCTCCAGCGCATCGGCTGTACGTTTGGATTCGTCCTGTATTTGCTCCTGTTTTTGCTGTGTATCATCCAATGGGGCGGTATTGATCGCCCACTGGACGCCAAACGTCAACCCACGCTGATCGGTCATACTACCGCCCCCTCTCGTTATTTTTTCTCCTGAATTGCTGCAACGTACAGCTCTTTTGCAGCTAGGCACTCATAATAGTCGGCGGCATCCATCGCAGATAAATCCGCAAATGTTAGGCCGCCGCTGTCGAAAATCAAGAACCAGAATGCTTTATTGCGCTGCGCCCGCAGCGTTGCCTGCTCTCTGCTGCTTTCCCGGGCGAAGAAATCGTTCGATCTCACGGATCAGCAATTCGGCAGTTTCGATGTCATCTCGCTCATCAAAATAGTTGAATCCTTTTTTGCTGACCTCGTGAGGGTTTATAACCACATTTTTGAACATCGTATCCATATACCGCAGCACATCCTTGTTGTCGCCGGACATGCCGCAGCGCTGGTTCGTTTCAAAGTACCAGCGCGGGGAGACAGACTGCAGTTCAAACTCCTGCCCGTTTACGTTTACTGTTTCAGTACGATACATCCTTCTATACCACCTTTCGCTTATGTTTTTGTATGGGTCATGCGGCCCCGGATAGCGGGCCATTACTGCATATCAGCACGCGGGACATAGATCGTGATCTCACCGCCGCTGATCTCCTTGCCGCGCTCAATAGGCGGCATTTTAAGAATCGCACAGTTATCGGATTGCAAAATGAATCCAGATCTCGCTGTCGCATCCCTCACCACCAGCGGGAATGTTTTTCGCGCCCGAGCAATCCGCCGCAGGTAGGGCAGGGAGGCGGAATCCTGTGACAGCGAGAACGTCACTTTTGCGGATTTGTTGGAATTGCCTGCATAAGATACAGATCCGTCCAGCCCAACTTTGGGCAGGATCGAATCCTCATTGTCCTCGATTTTTATTGTGCTTCCTTCTGCATATCCGGTGATCGGACGCTGATCCACCAGCATGGTCACATTGTCAAAGCTGTAAATATCCATGTTTTAGCCCTCCTCGGCAAGTCGAATACTGAGCGTGCCAGTTACATTTACACCGTGGACGCCACCCCGCAATGTGGCATGCCATACGATATCCGGCATGACGCGCTGCGCAATCTGTGCCTCGGTCGCATCCGCATATCGCGGCACCGTAACCGTAAACTGCGGCAGGTTGTCGATCGTGCGAATGATGCCGTTCTCAGCGGCGCTGTTCAACGCAGATATCACGGCGGCGGCAACCATGGCGAATCCGGTATCGTCATACGGGACATCGTCCGTGTCCACCAGTAGGTTCGTGATGGCGGCGCGCATAGCCTGTTTGATCTGCCAGCGGCCAATCACCACATCAATGAATTCACCATCGGCGCACACACCATCGCGCATATAATTGCGTTTATGATTGTTGACGTAGGTGTTGACATGATTTGCAAGAATCGTCCCCAGCGCGGTCGCATCTACATCTACGGCGGCGACCCCGCTGAGATCTTTCCATTTCCAGGTGACAGCCTGCGGATAGTATCCGAGCATGCGTCCCACCCACGCCGCATGCATGAAACTGTTGGCCGCATCAGGGTTGTAGCAGATGACCGCCTGTGCATCCGTCAGCGCCAGGGTTTTTGTGGCCGTCTGCGCAACCAGCAGCTTTTCGGCTTCTTTTTGGCCTGCGGCAAGATCTTGCCGGGACAGCACCGTAGCTGCCGCCCATGCGGCGATCGCAGTAATCTGCGCATCTGTTGCCGCCGCCGGAATCAAGTAGTACCAGTCGTCATGACTGTCGCGCAGCGTATCCAGCGCATCGGTTATATCGTCGTTTGTAGCAGACGATGCGATACCCAGCACAGCCACCGTTTCCGGCACACTGCCGGACAGCTCCGCATTGGCATATAGGGCTTGTGCAGCCTTACCCGCAGCTGTGGCTACAGCGTAGTCGGTCAACAGCGCATCCAACGACGTATACTCTTTGTAGGCTTTTTCACCTTCGAGGGTCAATATCAGTGGAACCAATGATTCGCGGGGCGTGATTTTGGTATCCAGACCTACGTGTACAACAATATCCTGTACCATATATCCTCCTAAATTTCTGTAATTGATCCGTCCGCAATGATCGGAATGTCGATCGTAGTCGTGCGATCAAATCGAACCCGCACGTCAAACCCATATTGTCTGGCGACTTCATCGATCATCAGATTGCTGCGGCACTGCACGTTCCCCACTTCCACGACTGCGATCCCATCCAGCAGTAGTTCGCGGCGGCCAATATGTAGCATCCAGCTCATCGCGCGCTCCGCCAGCTCTAATGCCTCATCGTCGCCGTAAATGCGGCCATCTCTACCATCGCGGTCGTAGCTAACTGCTGTGATGCTGATGGTGGCCTCAGCCGGCTCGCGCCGGTACTGCATGCCGCCATCCTGCCATATGCTTGCGCCGCCGAGCGGGATCAGCGCGCTAACGGGCTGATAGTATACCATCGGCGGGCGTGTCCCCGGCGCGGCTTGGTCGTGTAATAAAACGGGCTGCCCGAGAAAATCGTGCAGCCTGCGGCAAATGATATTCCGTACCGTTCTGATCATCATACCGCTGTTCCTCTGCGTTCTACGGTGTAGCGACGCAAGGTTCCAAGGTGGCCATAGTCCCGCGATCCCGTCACAGTATAGACGGCTTCATCCACCTCTACTTCAGCGCCGACGGCAAGCGCATACCCATCAGCATATAACTTGCGGGAATCGGCTGAATAGGTACCCTGTGGCGCGTACCGCAAATCTTCGTCCGACAGCGGCAGCAACGCCCCTTGAAAGGCGATGCGCTGCACCGTGCCGGGGACATGCTGCCCACCGTTGTCATAGTCGATTGCTCCTGCACCGCGCCGCAGTTCGTAGCAGATGCGCAGGACGTGCTTTGGTAGTTTCATGAGATCACCTCATACGATATTGCGTTTGCCAGCCGTCCGGATTGGATCAGCGGTGTCGTTTTACCCGGCGCGGATGCTAGTGTCAGGCTACCCTTGGGTAGGATTGCGCCGCTGCGCATGTATCGCTTGATGATGCCGACGCCCGCCGCTCCGATTCTTGCGGCGGCAGCTTCGGCAGTCAGCCCGTCAAATACGATCGCACGCGCCGCCTGTTCACAGGCCTTGGCGATTTTGTCCCTTCCGCCGTCATACCCCGCGCGGATAAACGATCGTTCCGGGATCGTCACCTTCGGCACAAGCAGGTACAGAAATTCAATCTGATCTCCATTGCGGCCTTTGCTGCGCACAAGAAATCGGTTTTCTCCGTTGTCCAGCACCCATGCGTCATCATAGTCGCGCGGGGATTTTTTGCGTGCGGCCGGGGACAGCGGGATCGCCAAATTGCGGGCGTTGCGCGGCGTGATCGTCGCGCCAAACTCATGGACATATGCAATGCGCAGCAGTTCGCCGTCTTCGCTTCCCAATACGCCAACACGGATTTGCATCTGTGCAAGGCGGTTCAGCTCGGCGCGTACCCGCTTGCGCCATTCACTGATATCATCTTGTACGATGATATGCGCCATTACGCCCACCGCCTATACTTGTTGATTACAGCTTGCCAGGATGCGGGCGTTTCAGTCGCCCATTCCCAGCGCACGTCCGATATTGCGAAGCTTCTCAGCCCTGCGTTGCCGCCGGACTGCAGCTTCCCAAACGATGCCTGCACCATCTCCATGCACAGACCCTCCAAGTCTGCGGGCAGAGTACATGGATCATTATCGGTTACATCCTTGGGCAGAATATATCCGGCTGTATACACTACGCTGACATTGCGGCTTGTGGCACGCGGGTCGTACGCCAGCCCAAATGGATATCCGCGCCATGGCCAGCCATCATCCTTGTACAGGATTCCGTTGTCTTCAATGCTGTACTCGCTGCTATCCAGCTCCAGCCCATCGATAACCACGTGATCCACCTGAAGGATGGGCCATTGCGATAGCAGCAGCTCTTGACTTCCAGTCGGCGTGATACGCTCGGAATATGTCTGCTTGCGCAACTTGCGGCGCAGCTCCGTTTCGATCGATGCCGACGCCTGATTGATCAACATGGCGACCAAATCATATTGGTCGCCATTAAAATCCTGCAGGATCGCCATTCGTTCCGGTGTGGTCAGCGCGTTATCCGACAGGGTAATCACCGTTTGTCACCTATCACCAACGCGTAGGTTGCGGTGGCGGCAGGGTTGGTGCCGCCTGTGAACTTAGGCGTTGCAGTGACTTTGACATACCGCTTGCAGGCGATCAGATCGATCTGCCAAATCGTCTGCTTGCCGGCTGCAATTGCCTGTTCGGCCTTGCAACCAACAAACAGGCAATCGTCATCAACGGCTTCATACGTGCCGGATTCGGCATCGCAGTGCGTTACCACAATGCCGATCGCGCTTGCGGTGGGCGTTCCGCTGATCGCGCTGACATCTGCCGCAAACACAGCGGACAGGCAGCCATCACGGTCTATCGCTTTGCCGCTCGCTCCCTGAATTACGGTGATGCTATCATATAAGTTGCGTTTCATCGTTCTTCCTCCAATTACTCTGCCTTGGTGTAGATGTTCTTGGCAACGACAAAGGATTCCTCGTGGCGCACACCGAAGTCATGTGTCGAAAGGATGCGCAAAATCGAACAATCCTCATCGATTGCTGAAATTAGGCCATCCTCATCCTCGACGCTTCCCTGATCGAAGAGTCGGGTTTCCATATCGAGCTGATCAGCGATGATCAGGTCAGACCAACGGCCAAAAATTAGGCTGGTCTTTACATTCGCACCATTGCCGACAACGATGGCGTCCGATACAAAATAGGGATGCTTGCCCAGTTTTCCTTCGTCCATGGATGCGCGATAAACGTAGTTTCCGGAGCTGTTGACCATGTTGTACAGCACTTCCCACAGGTAGCCATTGAGCACGAATCCGAGGGTGCCGTTGTCACGGACATTTTTCTGCAAGAGCTTTGCCATCATGGTGCCTGTGATTCCGCTATCAGGTATCGCGCCAACGTCAAAAGTCTGAACTCCTGCCGTGTTCAAAATGCCGAGCGGCTCAAACTCCGTGCCCTTGCCGTTTAGCACGGCAGCATTTTTGCGTTCCGCCATCGCGGCAAGCGCATCGTCCAGAACGACACGATCTGCGCCATATGCGTTGCTGCGGATCAGGTCGTTTGTGACTACGACCTTCGTTATCAGCTTTTTAACGCTCAGCTTCTTTGTCCCAACCGTCATCTTGCTGGCGGGGGCTTTGCGTTTTTCCCCAACATAGTGGGCGCTTGCACCGCCTTTGATCTTAGGGATTGTAACGTTGCCGTTCGGCGCAGAAATCGTACGTGCGCCAAGCGATCCGATAATCGTCAGCGGCCTAAGCAGTTCAATGACTTCCTGCGAATAGATCTCAGGAATGAAGTATCCCCCTTCGGATGGCGATGTCGCGCTCATAGCCTTCAGTTCCCGGTGCAGGACAGTATCGTCCGTATACATCTTCTGCGCAATGTGCAATGCTTTGTCAGGATCGCCACCGGACTGTGATACGGCTTTGACAGCACGTGCCCAGCCGATTCCCTTCTCCTGCTTGGTCGGATTCGGATCAGCCTCCGGGCTGCCGGTGGCCATATAGATGCCTGCATACTTGCGCTCCACGGCAGCGGCGGCAGGCGCACCTTTTGTACCGGATGCGTTGCTGCCGTCTCCTTCTTCATGGGCAGCAGGCGGCGCGGCCTTGGTTTCCATGGCCGACGCTACGGCTGCCTTGACCTGTTCTGCAATCATACTGTTCAGTTCTTCTTTGGTCATCTTCGCCATTTTTCATTCCTCCGTCAATCTTCATCTTCGTCTTCGATTTCGATCAAGTCATCGACCCCATCATCCGGGACTTCAACGCCCAAGGCCCGCAACTGTGCAATGAGCTCCCGGCCTTCAGCCAGCAGTTCCGCTATACTTTTTTCCGCACCATCCGGCACGGAGACTTTTTCTTCCGCCATTTGCGGTGTACCTCCTTTATATCCTGTGATTTGGGCTGCACTGTTGGCCGCCCATGTGACGATACTGATTTCCGGCAGTTCCAGCTCCTGCAGATGGCGGATGCAGTCCTGCATTGTGTGCCGTATAACGCAGTAGCCAATGGACAGTTCCTTTAAAACCTTATCCCGGATCAGGATGCGCACATCCTTGCCCATGCTGGTCGGGCTGATGTATCCCTTGATATACAGTCCGACATCATCCTCGCGCAGTTCCAGCGTGCGGCCGACCGGCAGCCAGTTGTCGTTGTGCAGCACTAGGATCGGCACACCGTCCTTTGCCGCGCCTTCGCGGATCGTATAGGCGAACGCGCCGCGCTCAACAACGTCTCCGTCATGGTCTACAATGTCCCATACAGATGCATATCCCTCGAATATACCCTGTTCCTCATCGATGCTCGCCACATCGAACCGCAGCGATTTGTGCATTACCTCCGGCAATTTCTCACCACCTCCTGATTTTTGGTAATCAAAAAGCACCCCTGCGGGTGCCATGGGAATCATGCTTTTATTTCTTGTGTTTTGCTGCCAAATCTTTGATGTGCTGCGGCTTTTCTTCGTTCTCCCAGTCAGGATACTTCTCCCACAGGGCTTTTAGGGCACCATAAAACGCGTGGTCAATCTCGCGCAGCTCTGCTTCCCAGGGCTCACCATCCAGCATGCCAGGATTGCGATAATCTTTATATTGCTCCATGAGTGCTTCCGTTTTTGCAACGGTTTCATCATACAGATTTTGCGCTTCATCCCAATAGCCCATTTCTACCTCCTGCGCTTGCGCAAAGCAATGCACCATAATCCTCCGCTTTGCTTTATTGATTGATCTCATCCCGCCAACCAGGATATTTTTCCCGAAGTGCCTTCAGACCCGATGAAAACGCTTTCATAATTTTCCGTTCCTCTGCCGCCCATGGCTCTCCATCCAGCATTCCAGGGTTTCGGTAGCCTTCATATTGTTCCATGAGTCTATCGAGTTTCTTTCGCGTTTCATCGGATAGATGCTGCGCTTCTTCCAAATAACTCATTTATGTCTCCTCTCGTAGTAAAATCCATAATCCTGAGACATGCGGCTGCATATGTAGTGGTATTCATCGACATCGGGATCAAGGTCACCGTTCCTTGCTCGTTCAATGGCCTCATTTCTATACATGTTCCCAAAATCATGTTGAACGATGTAGTCCTCTTTTTGTATTGTGCCCGGAAGGACGCGCATCACATACTCATATTCGCTGTCGAAGCCGCGCAGTTCGGCGAACCGGTACTTCAGCGCTTCACTGATATCGAAAGCACTGAAGCTGTACCGCGTGACGCTGTCCGGATGGTTATGCGTCATGTACGCCCCATACAGTGCATCGTCCGGCAGTCCGTGGATATTCACGCCATTAATATGGCCTCTGACCCGATATACTTGGCCGCTTTGCGTCACAATGATAGCCGTTTCATAGTTCTTCCCAGCAATCTCCGGTTCATACTCGCTCAGCACCGCTCCGGCTGTTTCCAGTGTGGGACGCGGAATCTCAGCAATCTTCTCCGGCTCGGCGGGCACCAGACCATCCATGTCATAGTTGCCGGTATCATCGTCTGCCCGCAGTATACCATGTGTTGTTTGCCCCTGTACAGGCTGATCTTGAATTTCCTCGCCCGCAATCAGATCGCAGCGGCAGCCGATGGTTTCTGCGGGAGATCCGCTGGGATCGCCTGGATACAACAGCCCGTTGGCAAACCGCTCATCGATCCCAATCGTCACGCCATTTAGACGCTTATGGCTGTCGCGGACGTCGTCATCGCCTGCGGTCAGCCACGTCTTCGTGGCGATTCTGGCTCCCTTGATCGCATCAAAATTGCCGGACATCAGGCTGGTATGTACTTCATTCGCCGCGATCACGCCAGCACGCCCGGCAGACACGCCTGGCATGGTCTGCTTGACGCGGTCGATCAGCTGCCGACGGCTATCACCGGCTGCAATGCCATCCGCGATGGTGCGGGCCAGCGCAGCACGCGTAGTGTCGTTGATCCCCTTAACGCGCGCCGCGCCCGCCTCAAGGACTTGACGCGTCAGCGTTGGCTGCTGCACGCTGATGTTATATGCGGATACGGCAATATCACTCCCCGCGCTGTAGGCGGACTGCCAAACAGGCCGCAGCGCGGCCTGCATAGCGCGATCCTGCGCAGGCCAGTCTACGGTCTGCCGCAGGATATCCTCCACGCGGTCGACCACCGTGCGCATATCGCCGGATATGTCCACGCGAAGCAGGTTGCCCCAACCGTCGTTATCCGATTTTACTTGTGCACCGAGCGCTTTAACGATTCCGTCATGCTGCCGTTTCAGCGCACGCAGTACTGTCTGCCGGGCGGCACGCTCCTGCGCGCTGCGAGCTGTGTCCATCGCCCGGCGCACTCGCGCGCGGTCTGCCGGAATGCGCTTCGCTTTTTGCCCGGTCAACGCCGCGCTATCGCCGGCCGGGGGCGTAGGGTTTTCGGGTTGCCGCGTTGCATCGCCAAGTATTGCGGATGCTTTGGCAGAATCGAATGGGAAGGCGGATGTTATGATTTCAATCGCGCTTTCCCGCGACAATTCGCCCGAATTTACCGCCTGTACAATGTCCACGAGACTCGCAATTTGAGCGCCATTCAAGCTGACCTCCTTTGCGGTTTGCACCTCGCGTGCTTCCATATCCAGATCCGGTGGAACTTGCGAGGCCTGCTGCGGTGCGTTATCCGCATCCTGCTCTGACGTTTCCGCAACGCCAGAAAGCACAAACGATGTCAAAAGTTCATCCCTTGGTACGATCATGCTACCAGACGGCACAACGAATGCGTCGCCGCCTTCAACAGGATCGAACCCCATTTGCATCCGCCATTCATTGATCATAATGGCGCATCGGCTCAGGCCTTCGTTTGCAACCTGAAGCTGATATTGTTCATCCTGCGGGATGATATCGTCATACTCCCATGTAAGCCCCGCCTCAAACTGCGGCAGCAGCTGGACATTGATTGCGTCCTGCCGCAGCAACAGCTGCGGCGTCAGGACATTTTCTGCATAGATGGACTTTGCGGCCTCCGCTGTGGCTCGGTTGCTATTTTCTACAATTCCCAGCATCTCGGGCGGCACGCCCCAGTGGCTGTTCACCGTGTCCCGCAAATCCTTGCGGGATGCAATGAAATCCATTTCACGCGGGCTATCGGACATCCTGAATACCTGCACATCGCTTCGCGGTATGATGCCGGGTCGGTACGCATTCCATGGCCCTCTGTGCCTGCTGTCCAGCTTCGATAAAAATCGACGCGACTGTTCTTCTGTAATCCCTTGCGCCGCAATGAAATAATCCGCGCGCGCGTTGTTGAAAAACAGTGACTTGGAGAATTTGGTTGCGTATTCGTAGGCTTCGACCTCGTCCGCGACGGCTTCCGCCTGCCCGATCCCGCGCCCATAGGGGTCGATAGGATTCAGGTCTTTCAGTGCGAACACATCCTGTATTGATACATTTACACGCTTACCGTCCATATTTTGAATTACATAGTATGGTTGGCCCCGGTGTGGGATATCCATGATCCAATGTGGCGGCACGGGCCAAAGCTCGGTCGGAATGCCTTTGCGTCCGCGTTCAATAACGCAGATGGCCGTTCCTTTGAGCTGATACCAGATTTCCAGCAGCCGCCAAATTCCGGACGCGGTCAGCTCCGGCAGCGGGTTTGGATGATTCCAGAACTCCAGAAACGGGTGCTGCAGCACTTCCTTTCGATTATCTCCGACGCCGCGATACAGTTTTCCTGGCACACTTGACAGATCTGTTGCGATCTTGCGCACCGGCGCAAGGCGCGGATTTGTGAGGTAGGATTGCAGCCATTCGGCCGTGTTGCGGTCGGGCGGCTTTGCCATGGCCGACTGCGTCAATGACATCATGTCACGCGCGGTCGGTTTAGCTTTCCCGCTTATCAGCATCTTCGCCGCTTCCCAGCGGATTCCCATGTGATCCCTCCTTTGCAGCAATCACGCGCTTGCGCGCCTGATCGCAGTACTCATCCGCCAGTTCTATGGCTATGTAGTTCCGGTTTGTATGAATGCATGCCTCCGCAGTCGATCCGCTTCCCGCAAATGGGTCTAGCACCAATGCGCCTGGATGTGTAGTAGCCTCAATCAGCATAGAGAGCAGCGCAACCGGCTTCTCTGTCGGATGCAGCATATGCGCTCCCGGTACCTTTCGCACCTGCAGGACATCCACAGGGCGGTGGCCCGGAAATGTAAATCCGCCCTTGTCTGCGAACAGTAACAGCTCGTGCCGAGGAGCAAAGGCGGCTTTTGTGTTACCCATGCCATGGTAGGCTTTGTCCCATACGATGCATGACCGAATCGTGAATCCAGCATATTGGATGGCACTGCGCCATGCCTCAAGCACATCCCAACGCGTAAAACACAGCAGGCAGCCTCTGTCATTTAAAATGCGATATGCATCATACAGCCACCATATGAACGGGGATTTGTCGTTTTTAATTGTTTTATTGTTGCGTGACCGATATTGAATTCCGTATGGCGGATCGGTCAGAATCAAATCAACACTGGCATCCGCCAATGTAGGGAGAATGCGCAGGCAATCCCCCCGCGTGATGGTGTTTAAGATAGTTGCGGTGTTTCCTTCTTTCTAAATTGTTCTGATTTCTGCAGATTGGCTAACCGCAGTTCTGCGTTGTACAGCTCTGCGCTCAGCACCTCGATCTCATCCCGCAGTTGCTCCTCCGGCGTGCGGGGTTCGCCGCTGTGTACAATGATCATGTGTGCCCCCTTAAAAATAGATTGTAAAATCGCCCTGTCCGTCACCCTGCAGCATTTCGGCCAGTCCGGTCGTTGCGTCAGGCGCATCGTCGTGGGCGTTTTTGCCATTGCGTTGATAGGTATTCATGTCGCGGTAGTATTCTGGCCACCGGCGATCCCAGTCTTCTGGGTAAAACAGATTGCGCATCACATAGCTTGACCCGGATAGGATACGCGCCTGCTTGTTCTCGCCCTGATGGAACCACTCGACCGCAACGCTGCGATCCTGATGGTTGTCCCACAGCAGACGCTCCACTGTCCGAGCAAATCCTCGTCCACCGTTGTTGCTCTCGATTTTTGCAACAGCAACATGGTTGTCATGCAGCTGAGCGGCTACCAGCGGCTCTGTAATTTCCATCGGATCCTCTGTATAGACGATATCCAGCACGAATCCCTGTCCGGCAAGCTGCCCAACCACGATGCTGCATAGCTTATCGCTGCCTGTATCGGCGGTGTCGGTGTAGGATATGACGCGTTCAAACGCCAACGTGCCATCCGACTTTCGTGGCAACTCCTTGTATGTCGCAAAGCTGCTGTACAACTTTCCCTTGATATCAACCGGATGCTGCTGATAGTTTGCATCCGCAATAGCTGCCGAGGTGAGAGCGCGCTTTTTAAAGTAGCTTTTCTTTGATAATAGCTCCTCGCACAGCATTTCCCCGGATTCTTCGTCATAGGCTGGGCGGCGGAACACATACCACTCGCCTGCATCCTCCTGTAGCAGCCTGCCGCAGAGATCGCGCGTTGACCACCGTGTCATATTGACGATCTGCAGGCCGCCCTCCTCGATGCGCGAAAGGAACGTATCACAGTACCATGCCCACTGCTCATCCAGCACACGGTCATTAAATGCTTCTTTGTCATTTTTGATCGGATCGTCAATGATACCGATCCGGCATCCGACACCGGTGATCGTGCCGCCGAAGCCGGTAGCCAAGTAGTTGAAGAACTGGCCTTCCAGCGACCAGAGCTGCGTGCTGGCGTCGCCCTGTTTGATCCGGGTGGCGGGGAACACGTCCGAGAGTATGACCAGTCTCGGATCAATCTTTGTCGCGTCAATGTCGTCGCGGACGTTTCGGGCGAAGCGGCCCGCCAGCGTTTCATTGTAGCTGACGCTGATGATACGGTTCTCGTTTGATTTGCCGAGCAGCCACTGGCAAAACAGTGTCAGGATATAGGACTTGCCATGCCTGGGCGGCAAGTTCATCATGAACTTTTTATAGGGTTCGCCTGTATCCGGGTTGATCAGTCTGCCCTCGTACAGTGCTTGCAAATCGTTTGCCAGGTCGCGCAAGTAAGTACGGTCATCACGGAAAAACTTCGGATTCCGCAGCTTGCAGTATTCCCAGAAGCTCTCCCGCGCTCGAAGAAACCGGTCGTCGGTGACACCATCCGGCGCAAGCAGATACTTTAAATCATTCGCCGCCATGCGGTCACCTCCCAAATAGCGTTAAACGGCGTTAAACGCCCGTTATTTCGCGTTAGGCTCTCCCTCGTAATAGAATTGGCCATCCAGCCATAAAATTGGCTGGATGGCCCATCCGAAAGGAGGCGCAGAGCCATGACCCTCTGCATATGCTTCGCCCTTTCGCGCCGAAGGAGAAACAGGACGGCGCGGGAGCGGAACATCAAATGTGATCATCCGGCGTCGGCGCGGGGCGATTACTCAGCCTCCGGCTCTGCAGGATTGCTTGTTGTCAGCGCGACGCTTACTGTCTGCGGCTGGCCCATCAGGCTAAGCCGCACGACCGCGCGCCGCTGCCTGGTATCTACCTTTACGATGCGCCCCCGCAAGCTTGCAAGCGGCCCACCAGTGATTTTGATCTTGCCATTTCCATCATGGATGCCATGGGAGATGCCGATCACATATTGATCGTCCATCATCCCCAGCAGCTCCTGCATTTCGGCCTCCGGCACACTGCGCGGGATGTCGCCATCCGCAAGGCCCAGCAGCCGGATCACGCCGTCGATACGTTTAAACTCATAGTATCGTTGCGCGTGCAGCCGCTCGGTTTGCACAAACACATAGCCTGGATACAGCAGCCGCTGCAGCTCGCGGAACTCGCCGCCGTGCCGCTCATATATCGTCTCTATGGGCGTAAACGCAGCGACTCCGGATAGCCCTCGCGCCGCTTCCGCGACGGGTAACTCATGCCCTGTGCGGACGTGCAGCACATACCAATTATCCATCCTCATCCCGTCTTGCCTCCTCTTCCGCAGCCGCGCGTACCAGCTCGGTAATGCGGTATAGCAGATCGGGATCATCCTGTATCTGCTCCCGCATCCGCGCCATGATGTTGATTTCAACGTCTTTACACGCGCGGGCGCGGGTCGATTTCATTCGTTCCTTATAGATGGCAGACCGCTGAATTTGCACCAGCAGGTGGCCCGCCTTTTCCAGAGGCATATTCTCAAAGTCGTCTTCCGCCGTGGCGATCCGGCGTGTCAGGCCGTCGATCAACAGGGATGACGCCAATTCGGATGCTTCTACATCATTATTGTCCTTGACTTCGTTGATCAGCGCTACCATCTGCTCACGCGATTCCTTCAAACGTCTGGCAACGGCATTTTGCCGCATGGCATACCGGCCGATACTAGACTTGCTGATCTCCCAGCCGCGTGCGCCCATGGCTTCCGCGATCTCTGCATATGTGTTGGTCACATCGGCCAGCATTCTGTCCAGCAGTTCGCGCGCATCTTGCGGCAGCTCATCCACGCGCGATTTGATACGATTGCGCTCGCGCTGCTTTCCCATATCGCACCGCCTTACAGCGCGATTCCCGGATCAGCGGGGATGCTTTCCTCAATGAGGTCAACGCCCTTGGCCGTGAGGTTAATCAGCGAGTCGACACCGGTTATCTCGTCCTCTTCCACGCCGACCACGGTGATATAGCCTTTGTCGGCCAAGTAACATAGGTGCGGATAAATGTCGGTCGTGACGCTCACCAACGCCAATGCTAACGACCGGTTGCTGATCGCTCGAAACTGTGTTTTGGCCAGTGCCCGCAGGATACAGCCGCGGATTTCGCGGTTTTTAATCGCCTCGATGTTCGCCATGTTTATGCCTCCTCCTTCATTTTCGCAAGCCGATCTAGCACCTTATCCAGCTTGCTGTCCAGTTTGGTCTCCGTGGATTTTATATTGCTTTCCAGGCTTGCAATCGCCCGAAGGAAGTCCTCCCTGGTTGTATAGACAAACGGCATCTGTTTCATATCCTTTTCCAGTTGGTTGATCCGTTCGCCTTGCTTTTCGATCTTTCGATCCAACGCATCCCGGTCGCGCTTCATATACCAGCCGATGATGCCGATGGCAAGGCCGGTTATGCCCTGTATGATCCATGTAATCCATGCTTCGTTCATCTTCGGGCCTCCACAAACTAAAAATACCGATACGGGCGTTCCCGTATCGGTATTATCGCATCCCATATATGGTTTTTAGTATGTAAGCAGCCTATTTTAATTCGCTAAATAACTTTATCGAGGAAAGATACCTGACCATCATCCTCTGCTGTGCGCGACTGCTTAATGATCTCGTACACCTGCACAACGGACAGGTTATACCGATGTGCCAGCGCCGGGGGCTGCATCCCCTTGCGGTGATCTGCCAGCAGGCTTTCATTGCGCACTGCCCGCACGATTGCGTCCAACTTGGGCACATACAGGTAATCGCCGCTGTACACCGCCACCAGGTCAAGCATTTTATCGTACCCGATCAGGTCGGCTATTTTCCGGTGCTGCTCCGGCAGCAACGCTGGGTCGGCATTACGTAACCATTTTGGTATCTCGATCATGATTTGTCAACCTCCTTTCGCCGCGATTTCCCTTTTCCATAGCTTTCAGTGCTTCAATCAGTTTGCGCGCTGTTTTGTCGTCCACAAATCGAAGATGTGATATGTGGAACCGCTTTTCAATGAAGGCGCGCAGCCGCTCATCCGTCCAACCAAGATTTTCCGCCAGTGCCATGATCATGCCCAGTTCGCGTGGCGTCGGCTTTCCGGGGCGTGTGGCATTGGATTCCTGTCCGGCCATTCTTTTCAGCCGGTCGATCATGCCCTTGGCTTGTCCCAGCGTCATATCGCTTACGTGATCCACGCCCGCGATCTGGTAGGTCATAGCGTGGATGTCGTCGTCCGACATATGCAGAGACTTTTTCGCCAGCGTATAGATGCACCGTTTTTGCGCTGTGGTGATAGGGGAGGGTATATCAATGTCACGCATATCATACCTCCGTTTCTGCGGCTGGGATTGCGTCCTTTTTGACCTCCAACCAGAATTCATCCTCTACAGATACTCCCACGCCCACCTTTACAATATCTTCGATCGGGTGTGTGCGCAGCGCTTCCCGGTTAATCTTCGGCGGTTCGACTTTGATGCAGTCGTGCCAGCCCAAGGCGAGCAGCAGTCGGACAATGTCGGCCACCTTGTCCGCGTCGCGCGGCACTACCAGCTTCGTACTTTTCCGCCAGCCGATGTTCCCAAAAAGCAACGGCTTCGTTTTTTTCTTCAACCCTTCCCGGTTGCGCTCGGCGTATTCTTTGACTTGCTGGCTGAGCGCATCGATCGCAGCTGTATGCGGGTCGCTCGCATCCTTAGCTCGCAGCTTGGCATCGTCGATCGCTTGCTGCATATCATGCTGTATGGCTTCGACGGCTCGCGTATGTTCCGCGATCTCGCACAGAGCCAGGTCGACTTCATCCCAGCTTTGCAGCTGGGGCAGCTTTTCTTTCGGCTTGATTCGTGCCATGGCAACCTCCTCAGTACATCAGTTTATATTGCTTCGCGGCTTTGACCATATCGGAATTGATTTCACCGCCTGCCGCAGCCTCCAAACATAAGTCGAGGATCTCAACTAAGTTTCCGAGTCCGCCATGCTGCACATCCGCGCCGATTTTTGCGAGCATTTCAGCCGCATCTGTGGTAAGATGATATTGGCGCAGATGGGTAAGGGCAGTCTTGGCGGAAATACCTTTGAGCTGCAACTCATATTTCCGGCGATACAGCTGTGCGAGATTGTCCTTCCCTGTGCCTTTTTTGATCGTGGTCTCCAGCTCCGGCGTGCCTGCCAGGATGACCGGCGTCCCGGTGTTGTCCCATATCTTCCTGAGATATTCAAACTTGTCAACGTCCCATTTTTTCAGATATTCCGCCTCATCTACGAGGATCGCAACATCCGTGCGGCCTGAAAGCGCCTCGATCAATCCTTCCATGCGTTGACACCCGTTTCCCTTCGGGCTAATCCCAGCCCGGTGTGCGATTGCGTTCAGCAGGTCGTTCACACGCATGTTTGGCATGGCTTCAATATAGATGCTGCCCGGATGCTCCGATACGAAGTTCTTCAGGATCGTAGTCTTACCCGTACCCGGTGCGCCGATCAGCACGCCCATCTTCCGCTTCTGGTAGATGTAGTCGCACCACCCTTTTGCCAGCACATACTCCTCAGTCTCCCAAATCTCCAATGATTGCTTATAGGCGTCTGGTGTTTCCAGACATGGCTCTGCCTGCGCTTCGCGTTGGCGATCCACAAATACCCACAGCGATGCAACATGCTTTGGGCTAGGCAGGATTCCCTGGTTGACCAGCTGGCTGATCGCGGTACGGTGTACCTCGGTAGACTTGCTGATCTCCGCAAAGGTGATTCCATCCGCCTGCAGACTGCGCAGCGCCGCGCGTAGAGCATCCGTGTCGCGCGGCGGGTTCTGCGTTGCGGCCAGTTCCATAACAGATTCCATGGTATTTCCTCCTTTTCTGACGATGAGCGCCGCGCCCCCTAACGGAGGCGGCCGCGGCTTTCACGCGGGCTGGGCCTTGGGTCAGGCAGATGTGACTTCAGATGCAGCCATTTCACTATACAGGCATGCCGCCGACATAAGGATGAACCCATTACGCTGCGTTTCTGCATCCTTCAGTATCCGCTGCATGAGCTCATCCAGCTTTTCCGATTTGCCGAATGTCTCAAAAATCTGCCGCGCCACGTTCAGCGCGTACATCAATTCCTTCTCGGTCATGGCAAGTTCCAGTGCTTTCAACATTGCTTCTCTCGGCGTCATATTCTGCTCCTTTTGACATCAGTCGTGGTTTATTTGTTGCCGCCCGCGCGGCCAAGTTCCATAAACATCTTGCGGACAGTGTCGTTTGCAACGGTGTCACTATCCTTTTCCCGCTTGACCTGTTCGGCAAGCTCCTTGCGCTTTTCAACCTTCGCTTTGGCAGCCTTACGATATTCCAGCGTGGTGATCGTCCCTGCGCCGACGGCAAACAGGTCGATGGGCTCGTAATAGACATTGCGCAACCCAATCTGCACGGCCCGTTCCGCATGCGCGATCCCTTCTCGCACTTCCTGCACGGTCTGCCTTTGAAGCCGCATGTGCGCCTCGATTTTTTCCGGTTCTTCACCGATCAGGCGCAGCTTGTCCTTCAGGCCAGCCTCACACACAAAGTGATCTCCTGATACGACAGTCACGCTCAGGTCGTCGTCCTTGCTGTAGCGTACGGTGACCTCCTGCCCAACCATGTGCCGCAACGCATCGTCCCAATACCATTGTTTGTGCAGCTTTACGCCCATATAGCTGACCTTGCGGGTGGCCGCTTCCGTCCGGATCATGGCCAGCACATCCCAGCCCGGCAGATCGTTCCGTGCCTTTTCGCCGCTCTCATATATTTCGATCGGCGATTGCTCATTGTCAAACCGTTCCGCATGGTAGGCTGGGATGATTTGCTCACGCATGATCCGTTCAAACTGCGCCAACGTCAACAGTTTCCCGCGCTCAGCCTGTTTTTCAAGGTAAGCACGTGTCAAATACTCCGGACGCTGATCCGGGCGACCGCCGCACCAACCGGGTAGGTCGCGGATGTATCGGTTTTCCAAGGTTCCGAATAATCTCTCAATAATTTTTGACCACGCTTTGTAGGGTTGGGCGTGGATCACGTTTACCCCCAGCACCTGGAGAAGTGCCGTTTGGCTTAACTGTTCATTCAGCCTACCGATTACATGCTCCGTTTCCCGGTCGCCCTCAAACCGCTTGCTGCGGTAGTCTTTGCCGTTGTCGATATAGATCGCGGCGGGCACGCCATAGAACGGGCTGAAGGACGATTTCGCGATCGCCCGCACGAAGGTTTCCACAATGGTGGTGCTGTTTGGGTTTGTGGTGATGCACCAGCCGACGAACGCGCCGCTTTTCGCATCGCTCCAGGCAGTCATCCAGGGGCGCACGATTCGGCCGTCGTCATCTACTACAAACAGGTCGAACATGTGGTGGTCGCCGAACCAGCATTCGTTGATCTTCTCCGGCTTGGTGCGCTGTGTCTTGGGCATATACTTCGCTTCCCAATACCGGTTGCCGTATCGGGCATATGCGATTTCGTCTGCCGGGATCGTCTGCGCGTACCGATTCAGCGTGCTGACGCTCTCCGGGATAATCAGCCCTTCGCCGGGCCGATCACATAGATCGTATTCCTGTGCCCGCCCCTGCAGCGCAAGCTCACGCCGGGCGAGGCTGCCATCACAATGCGGGCATCTGGAACAGGCGTGGACGTCCAGCTCCGCTGACAGCCGCCGCAGCTTTTCGTATGCGCTGCGGTTCGTATGTTTCGCGGCCGAGTAGAGGTTGGCTTTCACAAAGTCCTGCGCAAACAGGCACATGGATTTCGGCTTACCCTTATTCGACTGCTCGATTTTATCCATAAGCCCAGCAATGCCCCGCGCATCATATGCGTCCCGCCAGCGGTAGATCGTGCGCAGTGTGACGCCGATCCGCGCCGCCAGCGCGTTCTTCCGGGCGGTGATATTGCCTTTTCCGTCCCGCTCGATGATCTTGCATTCCAGCACGGCGTTGCGCCGTGACAGGACTGCGCTGATACCGATGTCCCCATATCGCTGTTGATAGCTCACGATGTCCGCTTCTCCTACGCCCTCCATTTGGGCAATGTACCGCATCTGCACGCTCTCCGGCAAATTTGTAATGTCGACCATGTACTGCTTCCCGCCCTGCCCATGCGGTGACGCTACAGCCACAGCGCTGTATTCGCCGCGCTGTATTTTGCGGTGTACGGTCATGAGCGCTTCATCGGTCAGCGTTGCCACCTCTGCGGTGGTGAGCAGTCCAGCTTGATCCATACCCATTATCCTTTCTCGGTATTGACCTGCCTCGTCAGTGCGGGATGGTCGGTTCCCGCAGACCGCCTTGCGGCGGTTTCGGCTGTGTGGTACGATAAACAAAAAGGAGATTTCATATGACAACAAATCAAGTCCGGGTAAAGCTTGGGGATATTGCTAATCGTGTATTTACAGAGGATTTTTCTCGCAAATACGAAATGATTGCTTCACAAATGCCCGATCCAGTTGCCATTCGCACCATTAGCGACCATGAAGATAACGCCGATGCTTACATAAACCTCGTTGCTTCACATGTGAATGACCAGCTCGCCCTTGCACAACTCGCTAAAATAGCAAATCCATTAGTGGTTTTTGTTGTGTATCAGCGTTACCATATCATTTCTCGCCATCTGATGGAGGATGATCAGAACCGTGAACGTAATGTCCCAAAAAACAGTAAGGAATTCGTTCTGAAAATGCTCATCGAATTATGGAAGCAACTTTGGGATCATGGTTCATCGATATAAACCTTAGGCGGTATCCCTCGGAACGCTTTGCACCGCATCTCTTCCCCCGAGTGGATATTTATGTAGTTCGTCTGTTCATGCCCGGCGCTCTGTGGCGGGCAAATCGCTATGCCGATCTGATTCTCCTCCGCGTCAACGTGGATCACTTCATATTCTGCGATGCGTTCCAGGTTTGCGTATAGCCCCAGCACACCCTCAAAATAATCGTTCTCCCATTCTTCATCCCAAATGGAAATATTCTGATTTGCAAGAGGGATCACCTCCAGCAGCTCACGCAGTTTCATGCTTGCCCTCCTTTAAGTTCTCAATGTACAGCGGCCTTTGCCGCATGCGGCGCGCCTGCGCCCTGCGCCGCTCGCGTTCCTCCAGTGCCTGCACCGCCGCGAGCGCCGCCATGCAGCCCAGCACCGCGCCGGGCAGAAAAAAGCTGAACATAAGGCCGAAATAGTTCATGGATGCTCCTCCTTCGTTTTCACTTGGCCTGCCTCATCGGTGCCGGTAGGCCATTCCCGGCAGACCGCCTTGCGGCGGTTTCGGCTTATGCAGAGCGTTCATACCACTATGGTCAAGGAAGCTCCTTCTGCCGCATACCGTTTGCGAAAGCGGCAGATGCTCATTTCGGATATTTCCAAGCCATGCGCTTGCAGGTATTCCCGAATCTCCCGGTTCGTCCGGCGCTGCTTTGCGAACTCGATCACAACGTCGGTAAACCCGTATGCGACAATCTTTGACTGGCTCTTCCCGGTTCGTCCGCTCCGCTGGCACATTTGCTGGCCGTGGATGATCTCCAATTGCGTGGCTTGACACTCCGGCTGCGTATCCTGTACTAAGTAAGGCAGAAGCTCCTTTACAGTGGCCTGTACCGTCATTGCAATGATCTTCGTCAACTGCTCCAGGTTGATCTGCTGGCCATATCCGCCCGTTTTCCGAATCGTGGGAAGCACTTCGTCGAACACCCACTTCTCAAACCGCTCCGCAGCCGGAAGCTTGCTGTGTGTGATGAGGCGGTATACGTCGCCTTCGGGGATGAAATTAGTGCTGTTCAGACGCATAGCAGGGGTTCCATCAGATTTGGTTCCCGTCTGTACCCATGCGTCGCGTTTCGCTACGCATCGGCAATGCCGTCTAATCGCGTCCCGTGGATTTTCATATCCTAGCGCCTTTGCAACGTCGCTTCCGCAGAACAGCACCTTGCCGTCCTCCTCGATGATGCGCACATCACCGAACTGCTCGTGGTTGAATACTTGTAGTTGTTGGTTCATACCGTTTCCTCCTGTGTGTTTTTATGAAACTTCCTTCTCCGCAACCTCAAACAGATCTTCTACCTTGCAGCCCAGGACGTCTGCTACAGCCTTGGCGCGCAGGGGATGGACGCTATATTTATTTTTCTCCATTCTGTTGAGGGACATTGGGCCTATACCGGCAGCTTTAGCTACATCAGCTTGTGTGTACCCAAGTTTTCTACGTCGCTCTCTAATAGCGATTGATTTAGCGCGTAAATACATGCAACCACCACCTTCCATTTGGTTTATTATAATGCCTTCCATATGGTTTAGTCAAGGCAATATTTATGCCATTTGGTTTATTTTGCTTAACACGGGCAAAAATATATGGTATTATTCAAATGATAAATATAGGGATGTGTATATTATGGAATTTGGCGAGACGCTGAAAGAATTGAGAATTAAAAAGGGGCTAACGCAGAAAGACGTAGCTCAAGCTATTGGAGTTACAGAACAAACTGTATTTAGATATGAAACTGGTCGGAGGTATCCTGCTTTTCGTGTTTTGACGAAACTAGAGGAGTTATTTGGCGTGCGCTTTGGATATAGTCCCGAATATGATTCTCAAGTTTCTACTGCTCTTAATAAGAAAGATGTGGTGTCATTAGCGCTACCTGATGACAAAAGAGCATCCGCATACTATGATTTAATTGCTAGGAAGGATAGTCTAAAGCACTGGATCGACAGCCTCGACTATGAGGCCTTTGGCAAGACGGAGCAGCTACTAACCCTTGCTGGGATGTACACCACAAAACCACAAGAGGCAGGCAAAGAAAAGACTGCAAGTCTGGATAATAGCCGTAGGTCTGACTTCAAGCTTAAAATTCCAGTCATGGGCCGCTCCGCCGCTGGCCTGCCTATGGAAATGATCGAAGTCCCAGAAGCTCCTGTTGCCATCAACGGCGAAACCTATATCCAAGCAGGCGATTTTGCCGTAATCGCCGTAGGGGACAGCATGGTGGAAGCCGGTATCCACGATGGAGATAAGTGCGTCATCCGCCCGCAGGAATGGGTGGAGAACGGACAGATCGCGCTTGTGGCCGTAGAAGACGGCAGCACAATCAAAAAGTTCTTCAAGGATGACGATGGCTTCCGGCTGGTTCCCTGTAATCACGCACACCCAATTCAGCATTATTCATGCGATGCTTCGATCCGCGTGCTAGGCCGGTTTATTTCGGTGGTAGATTGATTGTATAATGCTGGATTTGTGTATGCATAAACGCTGAATAGACTGTATTTTTATGTAAAAAGTACCCCAAAAGCTCAAAAAACTGTTATTAGGGTATCTTTTCAAAGAAACAAGGAAAATAGCCTTGTTTCCGCTTTTTATGCCTGTTATTGCCCTGTTATTAGTCCCGCCCCAAAAACGTGCTCTGCATAAAATGTATTTCCCCAAAACTGCAACTTACATAACGCGCGCTAACGCCCTGTTTTCCTTGCTTTTTACGTTTTCTAACGCGCTTAAATAACGGCGTTATGCCATAGGGCCAAAATGCAATGTGCTACCCAAAAATGCGGCGTTTTTGCGTGTGGCGTTGACATGAGTTGTGCGTTTCGCTGTCCCGGTGTATCTTGGCATAAACCCAGGCAAACCGGGCTTTCCCGGCCTGTTTTTAATGATGTGCACGTTTTGACATGAGTTGTGGGTGGTTACACATTGTATGAAACGACCGCTCAGCCTTTCGGCTGCACGATCAGCGTCGTTTTTCCGGATACGCCCACAACCACAACTTCCGCCCCGGTTTTGATGGGCGTTTCGCAATCCGTCACGGCATCGATCTGCGTCAATCGCTCCTGCAAAAGCAGCGTCACTTTACCTGTTTCGCTGCGTGCAGGCGGGATGGTGAGATAGACCGTGCCGGAAAGGCCCACGGCGTTGCGCACATCAAGCGTGCCGTTGTATTGCAGCCGCAGGAAGGATTTGAGAATAAGCGCCGTTAAAACCATCGCAAGTGCTCCCGCTGCAACGGCAAGCAGCACGGCAAGGCCGCGATCCGTGCCGCTGCGCAAAAAGGCAAGCCCAACCCAGCCGCCGACGGCGAAGAGCGCGATGATCCCGCGCAGGGAGAAAAGCTGAAGGCCCGCCCCAACCCCTGCGTCATGGTCTCCGATGGAAGCTGCGTCTGCGGCGCTGATGTCCGGGATATCCGGCACACCGTCGCCGTCAATGTCGATGGTAAGATCCAGGTCGGCATCTGCATCGTGGCCAAGGCCGATGAGCGTCAGCGCCATCTGGATCAACAGCAGCGCTGTGGCCGGAAATGCAACGAAAGCAAAGCCGCGTTCCAGTGCATCCAGCGATTCCCACCAAGCAAGCATGTATGATTCCTCCCCCGTAATGGTTATAAATCGAGCGTCTTAAGCAGGCGCTGCGCATTTTGATGCAGCACGCCGGAAGAATACGCAAGCAGCATAATTTCAAGCACGTTCAGCAGCCGTGCCTTTGCGCCTGCATAGGGTTCAGCGTAATCCGCAAGCGACGCTTCTACAGCCGTGCGCATCGCCCCGCGCGCGGGGATTCCCGCGCCAAGGGCGCCGAGCGCGTCCGTAAAGCGGCAATAGAGCGCCGTGTCGCTCATGCCGTCTGCTCCCATGTATGCGCCTGCATGTGCGCAGAGGGCGATAATGCTTTCAATCTGCAACGAATCCTTCAAAGCGTTGATGATGAGCAGCCGTGAAAGCTGATCGCGCGCATAGCGCTTGCCGCGGGGCGGGGAAACGAAGCCGCGCTTCACCCAGTTTTGTATGGTGTGCGGCGCAAGCCCGGTGATTTCCGCTACCTGCGAGAGCACGAGCCCGCCGGCCAGGAACATCGGCGCGAGGAGGTCTTCCGCAATACCGCGGCGTGAAAGCTCCACCTCGATCGTGGAGCCGGGCAAAAGACCGATCATGAGAACCTCCTTGCCTTTGTTTGTGCATAGTATAACATACGGTCAAGTGACTGTCAATCGGGGTTCGGTGAAATAAAAGCGCATGGAAGAACCGTGCGCTCCTTTGTTGCTAAGTTAAACGGTGCTGCAAATGGTTTAAAGCGTGGCGACGTGGTCGGCTGTGCGTGCAGCCTTAAAGGCCTTCACAATCTGAACCGGCATGGCGACGAGGCCAACACAATAGGAAAGGAAGAATTTAATCACAAAATAGATGACCCAACCAATGATGGGGAGGAACAGGAACATACGCGGCTGAATTGCGCTGAGCGCATGCCAGCCACAGGGAAGCTCCGCAAGCGCATAAGCAAGCACGAGAGCGACATAGAAAGGAAAATAGCCAGAGGCCAGGCAAAGGATGAGCACGGTGCCGAAGATTACGCCGGTGCGGATCAGCAGCTTCCGCTTGTCCGCCTTCAGCTTTGCCCCATAGGCATTTACACAGTCACAGCAGAGGTTGGTGCCGTAACGGTCTACACAGGCTTTACACAGGGATTTACCACATTCGGAGCAATAACCTATGGCAGGCTGATCTGGATACTAATAGCAATTGATAGAACCCCCCCGACATTTTATAACATAATTTATAACATAAATATTGCCATATAACAATGGGGAAAACGAACATAATATGAATAGCAGGAAATTGAAACCGAAAGGCGGTGAAAAAATGGGCAAGGAACGGCTTGTGATTGAGCCTAAGCGCAAAGGGGATGATGGCTACCGCACGTTTTCCATCCGCATCCGTCAGGAGCTGGTGGATCGGCTGGAATCGCTTTCCGCCGCGAGCGGCCACAGCCGCAACGAGTTAATCGGCTTGCTGCTGGAATACGCCGTCAAAAATTGTGAAGTGAAGGAAAATCCGCCGGATGCTTGACAAATGCCCGCATTCCGCATAAACTAGAGCATAATTGAACGATTGCGTTGAAGAAGAGGAGTACGCGCTCCATCCTGCATCAGAGAGACGGCTTCACCGGCTGCAAGGGCTGTCGGCGGGCAGGCGCGGAAGGTCGCTTCGGAGCATTCCGGCCGAGCGGATTTGGGTAAGCCGGAACGAGCGTGCCGCGTTAAGGCGCATGAGGTGGGGCTGTGCCATGCGCAAGCCCAACAAAGGTGGTACCGCGAGCATTTCGTCCTTTGAAGGCGAATTGCTCTTTTTTTATGAACCGAACAGAAACAGGAGGATTGACCCAATGAACAGGGAAATGCCCAAGGCATACGACCACAGCGCTGTGGAAAACAGGCTGTATGAAACATGGGAGAAGAACGGGTACTTCCATGCCGAGCCCAACACCGGCAAACCGCCGTACTGCATCGTGATCCCACCGCCGAACATCACGGGCCAGCTCCACATGGGGCATGCGCTTGATGAAACGCTGCAGGATGTGCTGATCCGTTACAAGCGCATGGCGGGATACGAGGCGCTTTGGCTCCCCGGAACCGATCATGCTTCCATTGCCACGGAAGTGAAGATTGTGGAGCAGATGGCGAAGGAGGGCATCGACAAGCGCGACATTGGCCGGGAAGCATTTTTGGAGCGCGCATGGGAATGGAAACGCGTTTACGGCGGACGCATCGTGCAGCAGCTGAAAAAGCTCGGCTCCTCGTGCGATTGGGAACGCGAACGCTTCACCATGGATGCGGGCTGCAACAAAGCTGTCACGAAGGTGTTTGTGGAGCTTTACAACAAGGGGCTCATCTACCGGGGCGACCGCATCATCAACTGGTGCCCCACGTGTAAGACAGCCCTTTCGGATGCCGAGGTGGAATACGAGGAGCAGAACAGCCATCTTTGGCATGTGCGTTACGATGCGCCCGACAAATCCTATTCCATCACCGTGGCAACAACGCGCCCGGAAACCATTCTGGGCGATACAGCAATTGCCGTGAACCCGGCAGATGAACGCTATGCGGACATCGTGGGCAAAACGGTGGTCATCCCCGTGGTGGGGCGGGAGATCCCCATCGTGGCGGATGAATATGTGGAGATGGAATTCGGCACCGGCGCGGTGAAGATCACCCCTGCGCATGACCCGAACGATTTCGAGGTTGGCGTGCGCTGCGGGCTGCCCGTGCTGCGCGTATTCACGGACGATGGCCACATCAACGAGCTCGGCGGCGCATACGAGGGACTAACGACCATGGAATGCCGCAAGCAGCTCGTTGCGGACATTGATGCGGCGGGCAACCTTGTGAAGGTGGAGCCGTATGCGCACAACGTGGGCACATGCTACCGCTGTCATTCCACGGTGGAACCGCTCGTTTCCAAACAGTGGTTTGTGGATATGAAACCGCTGGCAGAGCCTGCGCTTGAGGCCGTGCGTTCGGGCGAGATCAAGTTTGTGCCGGAGCGCTTCGACAAAACATATTATAATTGGATGGAAAACATCCGGGATTGGTGCATCTCCCGCCAGCTCTGGTGGGGTCACCGCATCCCTGCTTATTATTGCGACGCCTGCGGCGAAACGGTGGTTTCCGCGGAAGCGCCGGAAAAATGCCCGAAGTGCGGCGCGCCCATGCATCAGGATGAGGACGTGCTCGACACCTGGTTCTCAAGCGGCATGTGGCCGTTCTCCACGCTCGGCTGGCCGGAGGAGACGGAGGCGCTCAAGTATTTTTACCCGACCGCAACGCTTGTGACGGGCTATGATATCATCTTCTTCTGGGTGGCACGCATGATCGTGTTCGGCAAAGAGGTGATGAAGCAAAAGCCCTTCAGCACGGTTTACATTCACGGCATCGTGCGCGACGAGCTTGGACGGAAGATGTCCAAATCCCTTGGCAACGGCATCGACCCGCTGGAGATCATCAAGGATTACGGCGCGGATTCGCTGCGCTTCAGCCTCATCACCGGCAACAGCGCGGGAAACGACATGCGCTTTTACAGCAAGAAGGTGGAAGCGGCGCGCAACTTCTGCAACAAGGTTTATAACGCCGCGCGCTTTGTGCTGATGAACCTGGGCGAAGAAGCGCCGGGCGAGATCGACAGCACCGCGCTTGACATGGCGGACAAGTGGATTCTCCACCGCCTGAACACCATCGCAAAGGAAGTGACGGGCAACCTTGATTCGTTTGACCTGAACCTTGCCGCACAGAAGATTTACGATTTCATCTGGACGGAGTTCTGCGATTGGTATATCGAAATGGCAAAGTCGCGCCTCAGCGGCGAGGATACCGCTGCGAAAGCAAACGTCCGTGCGATCCTTGTGCATGTGCTTGCAAGCTCCATGAAGCTCCTGCATCCGTTCATGCCGTTCATTACGGAGGAGCTTTATCAGAACCTGCCCGGCGCGGAGGAGACCATCATGCGCGCCGCATGGCCGCAGTATGATGCAGCGCTGGAATTCCCGCGGGAGGCGGCAACGATGGAAGGCGTGATGGATCTCATCCGCTCCATCCGCAACGTGCGCGCGGAGATGAACGTGCCGCCGGCAAAGCGCGTTTCCATGACGCTTGTTGCGCATGCGGACGATGCGGCGGCGATGGAGGAAGCTTCGCCTTATGTCATGAGGCTTGCCGGCGCAGACCGCATCCATGTGCAGCTTAACAAAGCCGGTGTCCCGGAAAACGCGGTTTCCGTGGTGGGACAGCTTGCGGAAGCCTTCATTCCACTTACGGACCTTGTGGATATCGACAAGGAAATTGAGCGCATGAAGAAGGAAATCAGCAAGACGGAGGGCGACATCGCACGCGCGGAGGGCAAGCTCAACAACGCGGGCTTTGTAGCCAAGGCTCCGGAGCGGGTCATCGCGGAGGAGCGTCAGAAGCTCGAAAACGCGAAGACACTGCTTCAGAAGCAGCAGGCCAGACTTGAGGAGCTGCAAAAATAAAGCAGCAAACGACAGAAAAACAGCAAAAAGGCTCCTGCCGGAAAAACGGGCGGGAGCCTTGCTTTGATTCACACATAAAATCGCAGGCGATCTTTTCCGCAGCCGACAACGCTATTCTTTCATGTGGATGGGAACGTACATGTCCTCCAGGCAGAAGCTTTTGGCTTGCAGCCAGCCAGGCGTCACGATATGAAACATGGGGTAGCGCTCCTCTTCGCCCTCCGCGTTGACATGCAGCGTGAAAAGTTCGCTTTTTTCAACCCAGTCCTTGATTTCCTGTTGGGTTTTCATCCAGTCCGCAGCCTCATCCAAATCTGCATCCTTGCAGACGGCCACGGCATAGAGGCCAAAGGGGAATTCTTCCACCGCATAGCCGCCGCAGTCGGTTTCATCCGCGCCTGTGGGGAGCGCATAGACCCACTCTGTTGCCTGCTTCCGTTCGTTGTACCACATGAAGTCCCGCGGCGAAAGCTCGCACGGCAATGCTGCATGGTAATCGGAGAACCATTTGTTGAATGCGTTAAAAGCTTGCTCTGTACGGATGGGGCCGGATTTTACGACCTTCATCCGGGGAAGTTCAATGATTCGGATTTGTTGCATAATGAATTTCCTCCTCAGGATAGAAGTAATTGTAAAAACTGCCTGCATGGTACTGCCGCCAGCCAGCTTTCATTTTTTATATGGTAGGTCCTCCAAACGGGTAAACAGCTCAAAGACTTGGTTCAAAAATGTTTCTACGGCTGAAAACTGTTGCGGTGGCAGGCGTTCCAGCCTACCGGCAAGATACGCAACATCATTTTTGCCCTGACTTCCAAAAATGATTGAATCGCTGGAAATAGACAGTTTTTCACAGATCCTTTTTAGCGTGGATACCGTAATTCCCGCGACTCCGCGTTCTATGTCGGATACATTTTTGGTTCCAAGCGAGACAATTTCACCAAATTGGGCTTGCGTTAAGCCTGCGCGCTCCCGTGCGATTCTGATCTGGTTCCCGATATAAATGTTGATTTCCTTTTTGTCGCGCACTGCGGAGCCTCCAATATCATATGGCATCACGCTATTAGTTTAAGTAATGGCGTGGTTGACATAAACCCGATAATGCTATTATAATTTATGGCAGCAATAGCACCACTTTGGATTTTATAGAGTATAGACAAAAAACGGTAATTCAAATCATTTAAGAAAATAAAAGGACGGAGCAGCTTTATGAATATCAAAAATGAATTAGAAGCAATGAATGAAAGGATGTTTACCGATGAACTGCTGGACAAAATCCTTGCGGCGCACAGAAACGAGCTGGTGAATACTGGCTTTGAAACGGGCGAACAGAGCTGCGCGGAAACCGAACAGGCGCTTGCCGCAATGCTGACCGAGGGGCAAAGAAAAAGACTGGCGGAAGTGGAGGCGGCCCATTTGGACAGCCTGAAGTATGCTCTGAAATTCAGTTTTACGCGCGGCGTTTATGTTGGTTTTAATCAATACTTTGCGGATGATGAGGATGCGGATAAACGGCCGTTTGAACAATTCGTTGGAGAAGCGATTCTCCGTGATCCTGAAACGCAGCGGTATTCCGTTTACTATGAAAAGCGGAAGCACGTGAATGAACTGCTTGCGGATTTGCATGGGCAACTCGGTGAAACCGCTGACGAGCAATTGACATCCGCCGAAATAGCATGGGACGATGGGGCTTGCGGAACGCTGCGCTATGCGTTTTACATGGGCTACCGTTATGCCCTTTCTATCATTGAGGAAGTTGCACCCCTTGGCGGCACGCTGGACCTCATCGGCAAAACGCTTATGACGGAGCATGAGCTTGGTTTTACGCAGACCCGACTGGAACAGGAGCAGCGGGAGCAAAATGAAATGGTCCGGCGCAGGCATGTGGGAGCATTCCTGCTTTCTTTGTAAAGTTTCGCCTCATGTGCGCAGCGCGGAGCAATACGAAACGGCATCCCGCGAACGGGTTTGGTCAGGGAAGCGAATATAGCCCTTTCCCGCGCGTATGGAGCGCCGCAGCGTTCACAATGCGGTAGCGCCCGCGCCCGGCATGCTCGATGAACCCTTCCGCAGCGAGCTGCTCAAGCGAGCGCAGCAGGTGGCGGTAGCTCGTGCCGATCAAACCGGCCGTTTCCGTGAGCGGTTCCGCAAACAGGCCGCCGTGCGCCGTGGCAGCGATGTAGGCGCAAAGGCGCGTTTCCAGCGGATAAAGGATAATATGGGAGCAGTTTTCCGTGCTGCGCTTGAGCTTGCCGGCAAGGGCGGCTCCGACCCGGTTCAGGAAGGTCGTATTCGTGCAGAGCGCGTCGCGGTTGCGCGCAAGCGGCACGCCTGCGCACACCACGTCCGTCAGGGCGCGGATGCTCGTTTCGGCTGTAAATGTGCCGAGCATCAGCTCAAGATCACCGATGATGTCGCCCGCCTGAGAAAAGCACAGCAGAAGCTCGCGCCCGTTTTCCGCAAGGACGCTTGCTTTCGCACGCCCGGTGAGGACAAGCATGAAATAGGCAAGCGGATGCCCTGCCGTGCAAATGGACTCGCCCGGCGCGAAGCGGAGCGCAACTGCGCCGCAAAGCGTGTCTGCCGGGAGGCCTGCCGCAGCCATTGCATGGCGCTGCGGCCCGGAAAGCGGAAGCTGTTGCATCGATTTCATCCCCTTTTGAAACAATATGACATATGTCCTATTGTTTGTCAAGCCACCGCCGTATGCTAGTGGGCGTAAAAGGAGCGAAGCGATGTATTATTTGATTTCATTTGCCACTGCCATGCTGGTTTCGGCGATGGTTACGGTCAACGGAACGCTTTCAAATGCATATGGGACGTATCTTTCCACAGTCATGATCCATGCGGTGGGGATTGTGCCCGCCTCGCTGATTGCGCTCGTGCGCCGGGAACGCGTGTTCGCGGTGCGCGGCCTTAAGCCGGGCGTGTTCCTCGGCGGTGCGATCGGCGTGATCACGGTCGTCTGCAACAACGCGGCCTACACCGGCGGCATAGGCGTTTCGGCAATGGTTGCTCTGAGCCTGTTGGGGCAGACGGTGGCCTCCCTCCTGGTGGATCAGTTCGGCTTGTTCCACATGCCCGTAAAGCGCTTCAACGGAGCAAAGCTCATCGGCCTTCTCTTTACGGCGGCGGGTATCGGATGCATGCTTTACGGCGCAAAAACCGCCATACTTCCCGTGCTGCTTTCTTTCCTTATGGGCGTCACGATCGTGCTTTCGCGCAGCGTAAACGCGCTGCTTGCGGAAAAAACAAGCCTTTTTGTGAGCACGTGGTACAATTATTCCGTGGGGCTTTCCGTGTCCCTTTGCGTTTGGCTTTTAACGCGTCTGATGCAGGGGGCGCCGTCTTTGCCTGAAGCTGTGGCCGCCGTGCCGCTTTGGGCCTATCTCGGCGGGCTGATGGGCGTGGTCACGGTGTCCGTGCAAAGCTTCGTAACGCCGCGCATGCCTGCGTTTCAGCTCACGCTGATCCTGTTCGTGGGGCAGGTGTTTATGGGGCTTGTGCTGGATGCGCTTTCCGGTGCGGGCGGCTCTGCGCAGGAATGGATCGGCGGCGTGTTCGCCGTGGCGGGGCTTTCCCTCAATGCGCTGCTTGACAGGCGTGCGGAACGGGGGAAGCCTGCTGAGGGAAAGCCTCATGCTTCAGAAGGGCGGAAGTAAGAACAGGGCGCCGTTTTTTGAACATGAGCCGGCCATGCGAAACCGGTTTCGAACATAAATAAAATGAATCTTCCTGAAACGCGCGCGGGCAAAAAGCCTGCCGCGTGTTTTTTTTGGACCGCCCGGAAAGAATAGGGGATACCAGTTTTCAGGAGGATTTGTGCATATGGCGGTCAACAGGGCGTTTTTTGGCCTCGTGGGCATAACGCTGGAAGGAGAGCGGCTGGAAGAACGCGCAAGGGAATTGGCTGCGCGCGCAGCGGGCCGCGCCCGGCGCACCCGTTTTGCGGAAACGCTGCATCCGGGTGGCGACCGGCGGGCCATCCTTAACGATTATAAGCGCCTGTGCGCTTCGGCGCGGGAAGGCGTGGAGCTTTCCCCCGCAGCCGAAACGCTGCTGGATTCGTTTTATGTTGTGGAAAAAAGCCTCGTGGCGCTTACGAACATGAGCGAACAGCTGCGGGATAAAACGCTGCCCGTAAACCGCGAGGGGGAACATGTCGGCTTTGCACGGGCCTACTCCGTTGCGGCGGGGCTTGTCGGACATCACAGCGCGCGCATTGACGATGCGGCGCTCACGCGCTACTTAACCGCATTTCAGCAGGTCAGCCCGCTTTCCATGCGTGAGCTTTGCGCCCTGCCCGCCATGCTCCGCCTCTGCACGGTGCGCGTGGTGCGCCTGATGAGCGAGGCGGCCGCGCGCCGTGCGGAGGAGCATAGGCGCGCAAGGGAGCTTGCGGACACGCTTTGCCGCATTTCATGGGATGACAAACGCACAGGTATGATTCTGGAGCGTACCGGTTTGCAGGCGCGGCCGGCATGCGTGGAGCGCCTTATGGCGCTGTTGCAGGAAAGGGACGAATATCGCCTGATTGAACGGGTGAATGCGGCGCTGCGCATGGCAGATGCCGATGCGGATGCGCTCACCGGGAAGGATCGCCGCATTCAGGCTCAGAACGCCGCGCGCATGCAGAGCGCGATTGCAAGCCTCAGATTCCTTGATTCGCTTGATTTCCGGGATTTTTTTGAGCGGTTCAGCGGTGTGGAGGCTGCACTCCGGGGCGACCCTGTTTATTCGCAAATGGATGCGGCAACGCGTGCCTATTACCGCACATGTGTGGAACGCCTTGCGCGGCGGCTTTCCGTAGCCGAGACGGTGGTCGCAAAAACGGCGGTACGGTTGGCGCAGGAAGGGGAAGGCAGGCTTGCACATGTGGGCGCATATCTCTTTGAAGAAGGAGAACCCATGCTCAGCAATGCGCTCCGGCCGGACAAGCGCCGCATTCGTCTTGCGGAAAACCAGAAGCTTGCGCTGTTTGCCGCAGGGGAGCTTGCCCTTACGGCAGCGCTCATCGCGCTTGCCGCGACGGGCGGCTTTGTGCCATGCATGCTTTCGCTGCTGCCTGCGTGGAGCCTTGGCCGCTTTCTCGCCGTGCGCATCGCCATGTGGGGGCGGGAGAGCGTGCGCATCCCGCGCATGGAATTGTCCTCCGGCGTACCTGCGCATGCGCGCACGCTCGTTGTAGTGCCAACGCTCGTCCTGTCGGAAGATGCGGTTGCCGCATCGCTTGCGCAGCTGGAAACACACTATCTTGCAAATCCGCTCTCAAACTGCAGCTTTGCCGTTCTGGGGGATTTTAAGGATGGGCCTGAGGAATGGCGCGCCGGGGAACGGGAGTTGCTTGCGGAGGCAAAGCGGCAAACGGACGCTTTAAACGACCGCTATGCCAAGGACGGCGCTCCCATCTTTTTTTTCCTGCACCGCAAGCGGGAACTTTCCCGTTTTGACGGGGTATATATGGGGCGTGAACGCAAACGCGGCGCGCTCTCCGACCTGGTGGAGCTGCTTGCTGTGGGGGAGGACGGGCCGTTTGTGCTCATCAGCGCGCCGCTCCCCAAAGAGGTGCGCTACTGCCTCACGCTTGACGCGGACACCGTCCTGCCGCCGGGCGCGCTCGCAAAGTGCATCGGTGCGATGGAGCATCCGCTTAACCGCGCGCTGGCCGATCGGAACGGCGTAGTGCGTCAGGGCCATGGCGTGATTGCCCCGCGCATGCGGCAGACGCTTTCCTCCGCTGTAAAAACGCCGTTTGCGCGCCTGGTGAGCGGGGAAAGCGGCGTGGATCTTTACGCGTCCGCCGCAAGCGAGTTTTATCAGGATGTTTTCGGCACGGGAATCTTCGGCGGCAAGGGAATTTTTGATGTAACTGTTTTTCGTGCCGCACTGCGAAATTGGATCCCGGAGAACACCGTGCTCAGCCACGACCTTCTGGAAGGCTGCTTCCTGCGCGCGGGTTTTATGGGGGACGTTGCGTTCTATGATGGAGAGCCTTCCACGTTTTCCGCCTGGTGGAAGCGGCAGCACCGCTGGATGCGTGGGGATTGGCAGCTTCTGCCGTTCCTGCTGCCGCATCTGCAGGATGCGGCGGACAGCCCTCACAAGACGCCGCTTTCTTTGCTTTCGCGTGCAAAGATGCTGGATAACCTGCGCCGCACGCTCCTGGCCCCCGCGGTGTTCAACCTGCTTTTGCTCATGCCCTATTTCGGCGGCGGCGCATACGTGTGGATCGGGCTTGTTGCTCTTTGGGATGGTTTCCTTTGGGACGCGGGCAGCCTGCTTTGTTCGTTCTTTACACAGGGCTTCCGGGGGCGGGATGCATGGGGCGCTTTGCGCGAGCGCGCAACGGCGGCGCAGAGAGCGCTGCTCGAATTTGTAACGCTGCCGTTTGCTGCGGTGAAAAACGGGGATGCAATGGGGCGTTCTCTCTGGCGCGTGCTCGTTTCCCACCGCAACATGCTTGAGTGGCAGACGGCGGCGGAAACCTCCAAAAAAGCGCAGCAGCAAGGGATTGTAGGAACGTGCAAGCTGCTTTGGCCATGCCTGCTTGCGGGTGCTTTGATGGCCGCGAGCGCATTTCTGGGGCACATGCCCATTGCAAGCCTTCTGCTTGCGGCGTTGTTTTTTTCAGCGCCCGCGCTTGTGCTCCGGTTGGACCGGCCGCGTGCCGGGGAGCCGCTCTCTCCCGGCGCGCGTGAAGCCGTGCTCGGCTGGGCCAAACGGACATGGCAATACTTTGAGACCTTCTGCACGGAGGAAAACGGGTTTTTGCCGCCGGATAATTTTCAGGAGGCGCCGCTTGGCGCTGCGGTTAAAAACACATCTCCCACAAACATTGGCATGGCGATGCTTTCCGCTGTGGCCGCGCATGCGCTTGGACTGATCGAATCCTCGGTTCTCCTCCTGCGCCTCAGCTCCATGGCGGAGCGCATGGAGCGTGCGGAAAAGTGGAACGGGCATCTTTATAACTGGTACTCCCTTTCTCCCCTTACCCCGCTTGCGCCGCGCTATGTTTCCACGGTGGACAGCGGAAATCTCGCGTGCTGCCTTCTCACGGCGGAAAGCGCGCTTGCCGCACTCAAAACGCCTGAGGCAGCGGCGCTCGGGAAGCGCCTGCGCGCGCTTGCGGAAGGCATGGACTTCCGCAAGCTTTACGACGAAAAGAAAAAACTGTTTCATATTGGGTTCGACTGTGTTTCCGGAACCCTTACAAAATCCTGGTATGACCTTATGGCATCCGAATCGCGGCTTACCAGCTTCATCGCCATCGCATTGCACCAGGTGGATCCGGAGCACTGGCAAAACCTGTCCCGCCTGCTTGTGGATGCGGGCGGCGGGCGAACACTCATCTCCTGGAGTGGCACCATGTTTGAATACCTGATGCCCGTTCTGTTTACGGGAATGACAGAGGGAAGCCTGCTGTTTGAAAGCTGCATGGCGGCGGTACGCGCACAGCGCACCGCCGTGCCGGCCGGCACCCCCTGGGGGATTTCGGAATCGGGATACTATGCATTCGACCGGGCGATGTATTACCAATACCGCGCCTTTGGCGTGCATGCGCTGGCGCTTTCCCCCGCGCGGGAGCGGGAATGCGTGATCTCGCCGTATTCTTCCATGCTTGCACTTATGGCGGAGCCGCGTGCGGCCGTTGAAAACCTTGTGCGTCTGGAGACGCTTGGCGCGCTTGGACAGTACGGCTTTTACGAGGCGCTTGACTTCACCCCGCAACGCCTGCGCGAGGGCGTGCCGTTTGAACCGGTTAAAAGCTACATGGCGCACCATCAGGGCATGAGCCTTTGCGCAGCTGCAAACGCGCTTACGGGCAACGCGCTTGCTGCGCATTTTCTGTGCGTGCCGGAGGTGCGCGCGGCGCGCTTGCTGCTCGCGGAAAAACGGCCCTCGCTTGCGCTTGCCATCCGTGCATTCCGCAGCGGCGGAGCGCCGAAGGAGGAGCCGCTGCCACGCAGGGAGAGCAGGCCGCGCGTGGTAACGCGGCTGGGCGCGCTTCCCGAAACGCAGCTGCTGACAAATGGGCGCTATACCGCATTTTTAACGGATGGGGGCATTTCTTACAGCCGGTGCGGGGACGTGATGCTTACGCGCTTCCGGCCGGATGCGCTGCGCACCGATTCCGGCATCCACTTTCTCGTGCGGGATGGAACGCGCGTCTGGTCGCTCGGCGCCGCGCCTGCCAACGCTGCGGCCGATGCATACCGTGTGACGTTTGAAGCGCATAAAGTGGCTTATGAACGCAGGGACGGCAGCATAACGTCCCGGCTTCTCGTATGCGTCTCCCCACGCCACGACGGGGAAGTGCGGCATCTGCTGCTGAAAAACGATGGGGATATGCCGCGGGAACTGGAGCTCGGTGTGTTCGCGGAGATCGCCCTTGCAACACAGGCGGAGGACCTTGCGCACCCGGCATTTGTGAAGCTTACGGTAGATGCGAAGCTCGTAAATGGGACGCTGCTGTTTGAACGCAGGGGGCGGGCCGCCTGCTGGGCGTATGCGCGCCTTACGGGGCCTGCCAGGGTGCGCTATGCGGCGGACCGGCTTTCTTATCTCGGGCGGAACAAAACATATGCCGACGCGATGAAAACGCCTGCGGCTGTACCCGAGACCGTGTCTGCACCCATTGAGCCCGGGCTTTGCGCGCGCGCAAACCTGACGCTCCGGCCAGGGGAAAGCGCGGAGTTTACGCTGGTGTTCGGCATGGCGGAAAGCGAACGGGCTGCGCTTGCGGAGGCGGAAGCCATGTGCGCGGAAGCGGCGGAGGCATTTGATCTCGCCTGGGCGCATGCAGAGAGCGCGCTGCGCTTTCAGGGGGTGGAGCGGGGCCGGGCAACGCTGTACGAGCGTATCGCAGCGCGGCTGATCCTCGGCATCCCGACGGGACGTTCGGTGCCTGAGGGCAAATGCGCGGGCGTTCAGGGGCTTTGGAAACTCGCGATCTCGGGGGATCTGCCCCTTGTAACGCTCCGTGTGGACCGGCACGCTTCCGTGCGCATGGCAAAAACGCTGCTTGAGCTGCATGCATATCTTTCTGCACGCGGCGTGCGGTTTGACCTTGCGTTTCTCGGCGTTTACCCAAACGAATATGCAGGCGAGCTGCGCCTCAGACTGCAGGATATGATCGAGGCCTGTGCAGGCGGGGATGAAACCGTGCATCTGCTGCACGATTATGCGCTTTCTGAGGAAGACCGCGCTGTGCTTGCGGCACTTACGCTCGTCTCTGTCGATCCGAAAAAGAGCCTTAGCCGCCAGTTCGCAACACCGGCTGCACGGGAGATTCCGGTTGCGGCGTTCACGCCGCGTCGGGAAGCGCGCGGCGCATTTGCGCCGAAGGAAGAACCGCTGCTGTTCACAAACGGCTGCGGCGGCTTCAACGATGCGGGGGATGAATACGTCATCCGCCTTTCCCCCGGAGAAAGTACGCCGCTTCCCTGGGCAAATGTGATTGCAAACGAGCGCTTCGGTACGCTTGTAACAGAAACCGGCGGCGGCTATACATGGTGCGGCAACAGCCGGGAGCACAAGCTCACGCCTTGGGCAAACGACCCGGTGCGCGACCCGAAGGGGGAAATCCTTCTGCTTTATGATGCGGAGGACATGACGGTGTGGACGCTCACGCAGGGGCCGCTTTCGCGCGGCGCGCGCACCGAAACGCGCCACGGTTTTGGCTATACGCGCTATTCCTCCGAAGCGGAGGAGTTTTCTGCGGAGCTTACGGTATTTGTGGATGCGGCGCTGCCGGTGAAGTATTCCATCCTTACCCTGCGCAACCCCATGCTGCGGGAACGACGCATAGGCATTGTGTACGCGGCGGAATGGGTGCTTGCAGATCAGGCGCGCCCGGCAAGCATCTTCACCCGGTTTGAAGGCCGCGCATGCTATGCGGAGAATTTGCGTGAACCTGGGGAAACCGCAGCATATATCGCTATGGCGGGCGGCGCGGCTTCGGTGGAATGCTCAATGGACCGTGAAGACGTGCTTTCCGGCGGCTGGGCGCGGGAAACCTGGGATGCCGCAGGCACGGCCTACGGCACGGGCTTTTCCGCGCTGCGCACCCAGCTTGTGCTGGCGCCGGGCGAAACGCGCACGCTTGTACTTTTGTTGGGAGAAGACCGGCCGGAGGCGGTTGAACCGCTGCTTTCCACGGATGCGCAGGCTGCACAGGGGCGCCTTGGCGCTGTGCGCGCGCTGTGGCGCGAACGGCTCGGGGCGGTGCAGGTAAAAACGCCGGACCGGGCGATGGATGTGCTCGTGAACGGGTGGCTGCCGTATCAGACATGGAGCGCCCGTGTGCTCGGGCGCACGGGCTATTATCAGTGCGGCGGCGCAATCGGCTTCCGGGATCAGCTTCAGGATATGCTTTCGCTTCTTTATTCCGATGCGCAGCGTGTGCGCGCACATATCCTGCTGTGCGCCGCGCGGCAGTTTGAAGCAGGCGATGTGCTGCATTGGTGGCACCCGCCTGCGAACGGTGTGCGCACACGCATCACGGATGACAGGCTCTTCCTTCCATATGCAGCGCTTGCGTATGCAGAGGCAACGGGCGACGCTTCCATCTGGAACGAGCATGCGCCGTATCTTGCGGATGCGTCCATCCCGGAGGGAAAGCGCGACCTGTATTGCGTGATGCGCGAGGGAGAGAAGAAGGAGCCGCTGTATCTGCACTGCGCGCGCGCCATTGACCTTACGCTGGAAAAGGGAGCGCATGGCCTGCCGCTGATGGGCGGAGGGGATTGGAACGATGGCATGGACCGCGTGGGGGACGGCGGCGGAGAGAGCGTGTGGCTCGGCATGCTGCTGCTTGATGTGCTCTCCCGCTTTGCGCCTGTTGCGGCACAGGCAGGGGACGCGGAACGCGCCGCGCGGTATGAAACGGAGGCCAATGCGCTTCGCGGCGCGTTGGAGGAGGCTGGATGGGACGGAGCATGGTATCGCCGGGCATACTTTGGCGACGGGCGGAGCCTGGGTTCGCGCGGCGGGGAGGCGTGTGCGATTGATCTCATTGCGCAGGCATGGGCGGCAATGTGTGGCCTTTCACATGCGGAAGAAGCGTTTGAATCTGCGATGGCCCTGCTTGTTGACCGTGAAAACGGCGTGGTGCGCCTGCTTGCTCCGCCATTTGTGCAGCCGGATGCAGAGGTGGGGTACATCAGCAACTATCTGCCGGGCGTACGGGAAAACGGAGGTCAGTATACCCATGCTGCGGCATGGCTTCTGCGCGCAGCATGCCTGCTGAACAAGCCGGATCAGGCGATGGAACTCTTCTCCGTGCTCAATCCGATTGCGCATGGGACGGGCCCGCTCGCCATGCACCGCTATAAGGCGGAACCGTATGTGCTTGCCGGCGATGTTTATGCGGTTGGGCGCAATGCCGGCCGCGGCGGATGGACATGGTACACGGGCGCGGCCGGTTGGCTGTATACGACACTGCTTTCGGATATGTTGGGCATCGTGCGGCGCGGAGACAGGCTGTTCATTTCCCCCTGCACGGGGTTTGAAGAATATACGGTGCGTTACCGCTTCGGCGGGGCGATGTATGAAATCACAGTGCGCGGCGGTGCCCACGGCCCTGAAGAAGGCGTTGCGCTTGTGGACGATGGGCTCCATCACAGGATTGAGGTGTAGGCGCATTCTCCCTTGAAAAGAAGGAGGGTTTGCGGTAAAGTAAGGGCATGGCAAAGCAAGCAAAAACCAGAGACACTTCCCTCTTTCTGCCCACTACGGCTGCGGAACTTTCCGCGCGCGGGATTGAGCAGCTTGATTTTGTATATATCATCGGCGATGCATATGTGGACCATCCGAGCTTCGGCCCGGCGATTATCAGCCGTGTGCTCGAAAGCCACGGCTATACGGTCGGCATTCTCTCCCAGCCGGACTGGCACAGCGCGGAGGCATTCCGCCGCCTTGGCAGGCCACGCCTTGCGTTTTTGATCAGCGCGGGCAACATTGATTCCATGGTGAACCATTATACCTCTGCAAAAAAACGCCGTTCGAGCGATGCTTATACGCCCGGCGGCGAGGCGGGGAAGCGCCCGGACCGTGCGACGATCGTTTATGCCAACCGCGCACGGGAAGCGTACCGCGGCGTGCCTGTCATCATTGGCGGCATTGAAGCGAGCCTCCGGCGTTTTGCCCACTATGATTATTGGGATGATAAGGTGCGCCGCAGCATCCTTTCGGATTCCGGTGCGGATCTCCTCATTTACGGCATGGGAGAACGGCAGATCGTCGAAATTGCGGATGCGCTTGCAGGCGGCCTTCCGGCGGAACAGATCACCTATGTAAACGGCACCTGCTACATGACGCATTCTCTTGAGCGGGTGTATGAATATGAAACGATCGAAAGCTATGAAGCGGTAGCGCGGGATAAGAAGGCATATGCCGCCGCATTTATGGTGCAATACCGCGAACAGGATGCAATCCGTGGGAAACGGCTTGTACAGCCGCACGGGGATGCGTTCCTTGTTGTGAACCCGCCCGCAGCGCCGCTTACGACCGAAGAACTTGATGCGGTATACGAGCTGCCCTATACGCGGGAACCGCATCCAGCTTACCAAAAGGAAATCCCTGCTCTTTTTGAAGTGAAATTTTCGCTCACCTCCTGCCGCGGATGCTTCGGCGCCTGCTCCTTCTGTGCGCTTACGTTTCATCAGGGCCGGGTGATCTCCGCACGCAGCCACGCTTCGCTTTTGAAGGAGGCGGCGCTTCTTGCGCAGCAGGAAGATTTTAAGGGCAACATTCACGATGTTGGCGGCCCAACGGCAAACTTCCGCCAGCCCGCCTGCAAAAAACAGCTGAAAAGCGGCGTATGTGCGGACCGGCAATGCCTGGGGTTTGAACACTGCAAAAACCTGGAGGTCGATCACAGGGACTATATCGCGCTGTTGGAAAAACTTTCCGCCGTGCCGGGCGTAAAGCGCGTGTTTGTGCGCTCGGGCATCCGGTATGATTATGTAATGTACGACAAGAGCGATGCGTTCCTGCGAACGCTTATCAAAAACCATGTTTCCGGCCAGCTTAAGGTGGCTCCGGAACATGTATCGGATCAGGTGCTCCGCCTGATGGGGAAGCCCGCCTCTGCGCTGTATGACCGCTTTGTTGCAAAATACATGCAGCTCAACCGGAACATGGGCAAGGAACAGTATATCGTGCCGTATTTCATGTCCTCTCATCCGGGCAGCGACCTTTCCGCGGCTGTGGAGCTTGCGGAATATTTAAAGCATACCGGACAGCGTCCGGAACAGGTGCAGGATTTTTACCCGACGCCTGGCACGCTTTCCACCTGCATGTACTATACGGGGTTCGACCCGCGCACAGGCGAACGCGTGTATGTCCCGAAAAGCGCGTCTGAAAAGGCCATGCAGCGCGCCCTGATGCAGTATTTTATGCCGCAGTACCGGGATCTTGCGCGTACAGCGCTCCAAAAAGCGGGGCGGGAGGATCTCATCGGCTTCGGCAAGCATGCCCTTGTGCCGCCGCGCATGGGAAAGCAGGCGGCGGATACGCCACAAGAATGCAGGAAGAGAAACGAAAACTTGCATGGTAAGCACCGGAACACCCAGCGAACCCCGCGCGAAGGCACGCATAAGCGCCGCTGAACAGCCGCACATGAAAACGACAAAATTAAAAATGCATTCTTCATTTCCAGCTTTCTTTTCACGATTCCTTATGATAAAATTAAAAAAGGTATATTGTCGGTTTTATGACGATATACCTCCGGTCTACTTATTTTCAAGGAGGGTAAAAACACATGGCCAACGGACAGGGCGCTCGGAAGGAACTTTACGAGCAGCTGGACAAAGTCATCCTGCAATGGAAGGATGAGCCTGGCGGGCTTCTTCCGATCATGCAGAACGCACAGGAGATTCTTGGCTGCGTTGACGAGGAAGTGCAGCATTATATCTCCGAAAAGGTCGGCGTTCCCGTATCCACGATTTACGGCGTTGCGACGTTTTACTCCCAGTTTACGCTGCAGCCGAAAGGGAAGTATGCGATTGGCCTCTGCCTGGGCACAGCCTGCTATGTCAGGGGATCCCAGCTTGTAATGGATGAGCTGGTGAAGCAGCTTGGCATTGAATCGGGCAATACCACCGCAGACGGATTGTTCACTTTGGATGCGACCCGCTGCATCGGCTGCTGTGGCCTCGCCCCTGCAATGATGATCAATGACGATGTATACGGCAAAGTAACGCCGGCGGAGATCCCTGGCATTTTGGATAAATATCGCCAAATTGGCTGAAAAACGAGGAGCACCGCGTGAAAGTTTCCCAAATTGCGCAGATCCTGCGGGCTGAGGTTCGTTGCGGGGAAGAAAACCTTGACCTGGACATCTCATATGCCGTTGCAAGCGACATGATGAGCGATGTGTTGGTATGCAACGATGCGGACCGCCTTCTGATTACCGGGCTTTGTACGGTACATACCGTGCTTACGGCTCAGATTTTGGATTTGCGCGCCGTCGTATTCGTGCGAAGCAAGCGCCCCACCCCGGAGATGATCGAGGTGGCGCAGCAGAACGGCATTGCCATCCTGTGCACGGATATGAGCATGTACAACGCCTGTGGTGAGCTCTATAAGCACGGCATGAAAGGACGCGCGCGCCCGGATGGAACGGACTGAGAAGGAAACCACCTATCAGGAAACACGCAGAGTGCAGAAGGGGGATTTTGCCGCGGCAGGCCAGATTTCCGCTTCTTACAAAAACATGCTCAAGCGGCTGGGGGTGGACTCCAAGGTTGTGCGCCGGTTGGCCATCGCTTCCTATGAAGCGGAAATCAACCTTGCGATTCACACGTTCGGTGGGAGCATGACCATCATCGTTTATCCGGATCATATCTTTCTCGTCGTGGAGGACACAGGCCCGGGCATCGCGGATATCGCGCTTGCGATGCAGGAAGGCTACTCCACAGCTCCCGAGGAAGTGCGCATGCTGGGCTTTGGCGCGGGCATGGGGCTTCCGAACATGAAACGCTGCTCGGACACCTTTGAAATCACATCTGAACTGGGTTCGGGCACAACAATCCGTATGGGTTTCAACTTATTGAACTGACGCAACTAAGAACTGTAACTATAACGCAACTAAGAACTATAACGAAACTTGAATTAATAACGCAACCTCGACAATCATTCCCTGAACTGCCCGCGGCGGGCGGCCGTATACGCGCTTGGAGGATGTGCATGGAGAAAAAACAGATCTACCATAGCGTAAAGCTGGAAAAAGACAGATGCGTGGGCTGCACCACATGCCTCAAGCGGTGCCCTATGGAATGCATCCGCGTGCGTAACGGCAAGGCGAGCATCCTATATGAGCTGTGCATCGATTGCGGCGTATGCGTGCGCATCTGTCCGCACAATGCAAAGGTTGCGCAGACGGATCCGATCAACGCGATCTTCCGCTACAAGCACCGCATCGCACTTCCGGCGCCGACGCTTTACGGGCAATTCCGCAACATCGCAAGTGTGGACCACGTGCTCAACGCCTTGCTTGCGTTGGGCTTCAGCGATGTATTCGAGGTGGCGCGCGCAGCGGACATCGTTTCTGCAACCATGCGCGAGATGCTTAAAACGACCGATGCCCGGCCGCTGATTTCCTCGGCATGCCCGGCTGTTGTAGCGCTCATTCAGGTACGCTTCCCGGAACTGCTGCCAAACGTGGCGAATGTGCTTTCGCCCAAAGAGGTTGCAGGGAAGATGGCCAAGGAAGAGTATTCCAAGACGCATGGTGTTCCAATGGATGAGATCGGCGCATTTTTCATTACGCCCTGCCCCGCAAAAATGGCAAGCATCCATTCCGGGCAGAGCAGCTATGTGGATGGCGCAATCGCAATCCAGGATATTTATGGCCTGCTTTCCTCCCAGCTGAGGCAGCCGGTGCCGGAGACGCTGAAAAAGAAGCGCCACGCAAGCTGGCAGGGGGTGAACTGGGCCACATACGGCGGCGAATGTGCGGCGCTGCACAAAAGCAACACCCTGTCTGTGGACGGAATCCACAACGTAATTTATGTTCTCGAGGAAATCGAAAACGGCAAGCTGGACGATCTAGAATTCTTTGAAGGCTCCGCCTGTGAGGGCGGGTGCGTCGGCGGACCATTGGTGTTTGAAAACGCATTTGTGGCGCAGAACACGATGCGCAAGCTTGTGGAACGGATGCAGGAGGAAGATGGAGAGATCCAAACCGCCCTTCCTGAGCCACGGGACGATATTTTCACTGCAAAGCCCCGCGTCCCGCGCGATACGCTGAAGCTTTCCGACAACATTGCAGAGGCCATCAGCATGATGGAACGCATTGATGAGCTTACAAAGACCTTTAAGGGGCTTGATTGCGGCTCCTGCGGCAGCCCCACTTGCAGAACGCTTGCGGAGGACATCGTGCTTGGCTATGCCAAAGAAGTGGATTGCGTGTTTAAGCTGAAAGAAAAGGTGGAACAGCTTGCACGCCAGATGGCGGATCTTACCAATCTTTAACGTGCGGAAGCAGAGGAGGTGACAGCATGAACGTTGCGCAATTGATGGGATCGTTGGAACTGGATCTGTTAACCCCGGAAACCGACCTTACACGCGAGGTAACCGGCGGTTGCGTATGCGACCTGCTCAGCTTTGTGATGGCGCGCGGGGAAGCCGGCATGGCATGGATCACGGTGCAGACACACCTCAATGTGATTGCGGTTGCGAGCCTGCATGAATTTTCGTGCGTGATCGTGGCAGAGGGCTGTGCGGTTGAGCCGGAAACGCTTGCAAAAGCGGCTGAAGAGGGGATTCCTGTGCTGCGCAGCGCCCTGTCGGAATACATCCTGAGCGGCAGGCTGTATGCCTTGGGCGTGCGCTGAAGATGCGCTGCACGGTGGATCTGCACATCCATTCCTGCCTTTCCCCCTGTGCGGACGATGATATGACCCCATGGAACATCGTGGGCATGGCGAAGCTCAAGGGCCTTGAGGCCGTTGCGGTGTGCGACCATAACGCGGTGCGAAACCTCCCTGGGGCATGCAAGGCGGGCCGGGAATACGGCGTATGCGTGCTGCCGGGCATGGAGGCCACAAGCCGGGAAGATGTGCATCTGCTCTGTTACTTTCCGACGCTTGATGCGGCGTTTGCAATGGGGGGCCTGATCGAAAAAAGCCAGGTGCGCATCCGGAATAAACCGGACCTGTTTGGCAGGCAGATCCTTGTCGATGCGGACGATGTGCCTTTGGGGGAAGAGGAACGGCTCCTGCTTGCCGCAAGCGCTATGTCCATTTCGGAAATTGCGAAGGCGGCATGGGATCTGGGCGGCGTAATGGTGCCGGCGCACATCAATAAAGGGGCGAACAGCCTTTTGCCGGTGCTTGGCCTGATACCAGCGGATGTGGCGCTGCCCACGGTGGAGATCGTTCAAACAATGCCCCACTGTGTGCGCGGGAAGCTCTGTATTCACGCAAGCGATGCGCACCGCCTTGTGGATATCCGGGAGGCGGAGGAGGCCTGCATGCTGGAACTGCCCGAACTTAGCCCGGATGCAATCATAGCGGTGCTTCGGCGTGGGAAGGGGGAAGCGTGAAGGAGATTTCGCTACATATACTCGACCTGGCACAGAACTCCATCCGCGCGGGTGCGAAGAACATTGTGATTCGCGTTCTGGAGGACAGCGCTGCGGATACTTTCGTGGTGTCCATCGCGGACGATGGGTGCGGCATGGCGCCCGAGATGGTAAAGGCGGTACAGAACCCGTTTGTGACGACGCGCACCACGCGTAAGGTCGGCCTGGGGATACCGCTGTTTGCGGCCGGCTGTGAGAACTGCGAAGGCAGTTTCCGGCTTGAAAGCGAGCCGGGCCGCGGCACGCGCCTGACGGGGACCTACCGGCGCACCCATATTGACCGGCCGCCGCTTGGCGGCATCGCAGATACGGTTGCGATACTCATCTCTGCGAATCCCGCGCTGCATTTTCGCTATGAGCACAACAGAGATGGGCGCGCATATGCGCTTGATACGGAGGAACTGCGGCGGATATTGGGCGAAATTCCGCTCAATGCGCCTGAGATTACGGCATTTATTATTGAATTTATCAATAGCAATGAAGCAGAATTAGAATCAATGGAGGTACAGAAATCATGAAGACACTGCAAGAGCTGGAAGCCATCCGGCAGAAAACGCTCAATGAGCTGAACCTGCGCAAAAACCGTGAGGATGGTATCCGCGTGGTGGTCGGCCTTGCCACCTGCGGCATCGCTGCGGGCGCACGGCCCGTTATGGCCGCCTTTGTGGAGGAGATCAACAAGCGCCGCCTCACAAACGTGACCGTATCCCAGACGGGCTGCATCGGCCTGTGCCGCTTGGAGCCGATTGTAGAAGTATACCTGCCGGGCAAGGAGAAGGTGACCTATTGCAAGGTAACGCCGGAGCAGGTCGGGCGCATTGTTTCGGAGCATATTGTCAACGGAAGCCCCGTTGTGGAATATACCATCGGCAATTTCGAGTAAAAACCACTGAAGGACAGAAGGAGAGTTAAGAAGATGATCTACAGGTCGCATGTGTTGGTCTGCGCGGGCACGGGCTGCACGTCCTCCCATTCCCTGCGTATTATTGAAAATTTCCACAAAAAGCTTGAGGAAACCGGCTACGATAAAGAAGTGCAGGTGATTCGCACGGGCTGTTTCGGCCTTTGCGCAGCCGGCCCCGTTGTCGTGGTGTATCCCGAGGGCATTTATTACAGCCACGTCAAGCCGGAGGACGTTGAAGAGATCGTAAACGAGCACATCATCAAGGGCCGCCCCGTGCAGCGGTTGATCTACAAGGAACACGACGAAAGCGGCGTGAACACCACACTCAATGATTCTGATTTCTATAAAAAACAGCACCGCATCGCACTGCGCAACTGCGGCATGATCGACCCGGAAAACATTGATGAATACATTGCTTTCGACGGCTATAAGGCGCTTGGCAAGGTGCTCACCGAGATGACGCGGGACGAGGTTGTGGATACCATCATCCGCTCCGGCCTGCGCGGCCGCGGCGGCGGCGGCTTCCCGACGGGCCTCAAATGGAAGTTTGCGAAAGCGCCGGAAAGCGATGTGAAATACGTTTGCTGCAATGCGGACGAAGGCGACCCCGGCGCATTCATGGATCGTTCCGTGCTGGAAGGCGACCCGCATTCCGTGTTGGAAGCCATGACCATCGCAGGGTATGCCATCGGCGCGCAGCAGGGCTATATCTACGTCCGCGCGGAATACCCCATTGCCGTGAAACGCCTGCGCGTGGCAATCGGCCAGGCGCGGGAATATGGCCTTTTGGGCGACAATATCATGGGAACCGGCTTCAAGTTCGATATCGACCTGCGCCTTGGCAGCGGCGCGTTTGTCTGCGGAGAAGAAACCGCGCTGCTTGCCTCCATCGAAGGCGGCCGCGGTGAACCCCGCCCGCGCCCCCCGTTCCCGGCGGTGAAGGGGCTGTTCGGCAAACCAACGCTGCTCAACAACGTGGAAACCTATGCCAACATTTGCCAGATTATCCTCAACGGGGCAGAATGGTTTGCATCGATGGGTACCGAAAAGAGCAAGGGCACAAAGGTGTTCGCGCTTGGCGGAAAAATCAACAACACCGGCCTTGTGGAAATCCCGATGGGCACTACGCTGCGCGAGGTGATCTATGAGATCGGCGGCGGAATCCCGAACGGGAAGAAGTTTAAGGCGGCGCAGACGGGCGGCCCCTCCGGCGGCTGCATCCCTGCGGAGCACCTTGATATTCCCATTGATTACGATAACCTCATCTCCATCGGCTCCATGATGGGCTCCGGCGGCATGATCGTCATGGACGAGGACAACTGCATGGTCAACATCGCAAAGTTCTTCCTGGAATTTACCGTGGACGAATCCTGCGGCAAATGTCCGCCTTGCCGCATCGGCACGCGGCGCATGCTTGAGATGCTTGAAAAGATCACAAGCGGGAAAGGAGAGCCGGGCGACATTGAAAAGCTCGAAAAGCTTGCTTACAATATCAAGGCGGCGGCGCTCTGCGGCCTGGGGCAGACTGCACCCAACCCCGTGCTTTCCACCATTCGCTATTTCCGGGATGAATATGAGGCGCACATCTACGAAAAACGCTGCCCGGCGGGCGTATGCAAGGCGCTGCTCAACTATGTGATCGATCCCGAGAAGTGCCGCGGATGCAGCCTCTGCGCGCGCAAGTGCCCTGCGGGAGCAATCTCCGGCGAGATCAAGAAGCCGTTTGTGATCGACCCGGCGAAGTGCGTCAAGTGCGGTGCGTGCATGGAAGCGTGCAAATTCAGCGCCATCAGCAAAAAATAATCAGAATATGAACCTCTTTCAGAAGCATCCTCCGTTTGGAGGGTGCTTCTGCTCGGTATCGGGTCGTTCAGGACTGTACTTGCTATTTTTGTTAGAGTATGCTAACCTAAAACGGAAAATCAAAAGGTTCATGAGGGAAGGCGTTTGAAGATGGGCGACATGTTCAAGGTTTTATCCGGCGTCATGATCCCCTTTTTGGGGACAGCACTGGGAGCCGGGATGGTTTTTTTCATGAAAGAGGCCATGAGCGCCCGCCTGCAAAAGCTGCTGCTCGGCTTTGCGGCAGGCGTGATGATTGCGGCCTCAGTCTGGTCGCTGCTCATCCCGGCCATTGAGATGGCGGAAGCAGCAGGGAAAACTGCTTGGATTCCCGCGGCGGTTGGCTTCCTTGCGGGCATTGGCTTTTTGCTGGCGCTTGATATGCTCATCCCACACCTGCATCTGAATTCTGCGACTCCGGAGGGCCGCCCCAGTACGCTTGGAAAATCGTTTATGCTGGTTCTGGCCGTGACGCTGCACAACATCCCGGAGGGGATGGCCGTAGGCGTTGTGCTTGCCGGCATGCGTGCCGGGAACGAAGTCATCAGCACAGCCGGGGCTTTTGCGCTTGCTGCCGGCATTGCGATCCAGAACTTTCCGGAGGGCGCAATTATCTCCATGCCGCTTGTGAGCACGGGGCTTTCAAAGCGTAAGGCGTTTGGCTATGGGCTTTTTTCCGGCATCGTGGAACCGGTTGCTGCTGCGTTTACACTCCTGCTTACCGCGTTTGTTACGCCTGTTTTGCCTTACATCCTTGCCTTTGCCGCTGGAGCCATGATTTATGTGGTGGTAGAAGAGCTGATCCCGGAAGCGCAGGCGGGGAATCATTCCAATATCGGCACGATTGGCGCAGCGCTCGGCTTTACTTTGATGATGGTGCTCGATGTGGCGGTGGGATGATCTGCTGAAATAAAAACGGGAGCCCGTTGCCGTCTTCCGGCTGCCGGGCTCTCTTTCTGTCATAAATCTTTTTGCTTTTGACTTTGCGGCTCACGGGGCTGATCTCCCATGTCTGCCGCCCGGCACGGTCAAGTTTGCGCCGCGCCTTTTTGCTGAGTTTTTTCTTTGGAATAAAGCGTTCCATTGCAATGGCCTCCGTTCTTTTTCAGATTTAATGATGCACCTTGTGTTCCGCTTGCCAGTGCAGGATGGCCTCCAGCACACCGCCGCCAATGGCAAGCGCTTTATCGGAAACCGTGAAGCAGTGTTCCCGCGCACAGCGGGGATCGATATCGCCCGCCTTCATTCCCGCCGGGACGGAAATGCCATCCGGCAGGATGCCGCGCAGACAGCCTTTGATCTCCGCGCGAATCGATATGCCGCCCACATCTGCAACGGTATCGCCTGCTGCAACCATTGCGCCGATGGGCTGGTGCGCATGGAACACGCCCGCAGCGGGCGCATAGAGCACGCGATCCCTTGTGTAGCCCCCTACACTGCCGGGCACACCGGTATTGGGCAGGGCAGAGCCTGTGTAGATACAGCGGCCGAGCGTATGCCCACGCATTGTTTCAACAACACAGTGGCAATCCACCCCTGCGGTAAAGCCGGGGCCGAGCGCGATGACGAGCGGCGCGTCGGAAATCTGCGTGCCAAGATTGCGTTTTGCAAGCATCGCGTCCACGAGCACGTCCGGCCGGAATGCAGAGACGCTTTCCCCGGCAGGGTCGATCATCACAGCGGGCTCGCCCTGCTCAAACGCTGTGCGCGCTGTCGCTTCGCTTTCGCAAAGCCGTGCGGTAATGCCTTCCACCGAGGCGGTTCCACGATATACGGCTTCGGAGAACGCCACTGTGCGCCGCACGGCCGTGGGGTTGGGAAGCTCGGTCAACAGGACGGAAAAGCCGCAACGGTGCAGCCGCACCGCCACGCCTGTTGCAATGTCCCCTGCGCCGCGTATTAAAACCAGCATCCGATCACATCCTCTCTTAACATTCCTGCAGCAGCAGGATACCCTTTTGCCCGGAGCGTTCGGGCGATTGCTTCCCCACGGGCGCACAGTTGCGGAGTATCCGCCTGATTAAGCAGTGCAACCGCAGGACAGGAAACGCCGCAATGCGCAAACGCACGCAGCATCAGGCGCGCAATATCCTCCTCCGCAACGCGGTGCGCGGGAGGCAAACCGGAAAGTTCATACCGGTGCAGCACCTCTGCTGCGGGCCTGTCGAGCGCGGAAAGCCCGGCCACCTGAATGAGCAGATCTGTCCCTGCCGGAATACAGGGCTCGTCCGCCCGGTGCCATTTCAGCGGCAAGCGCCGGGAACCGTCCGCTTCGCAAAGGACATGTCCGAACGACCTGCGTGCCGCCACAAGAAATTCCGGCGAAAGGCCGACCATCTTTTCGCTTTCGGCCGGGTAACCAGCCAACACGAGCGTCCCGGGCCGCGCAGCGGCGGCGAGCTCCTCCGGCGCGGAGGGCGCGCAAAAGGCGACATCCGCAGGCGGCGGCCAGGCAAGATGGGTGGTGGTTGTAAGCAGCACGGCGGCTCCGGAGGCCGCAAGCTGCCGCCCCAGCTTGAAAAGGAGCGTTGTTTTCCCGCCGCCGCCGATGACGGCGGCAAACTTCGGCGGGTGACAGGGCAGGGAAAGGCGCATGAGGTTCCTCCTGTTGCGGAAACTTTTTTAATCATACTATATTTTTTCGCAAAATGCCAATGCAGGCGCAGAAGACAATCCATTTTGGGATGGACAGGCCGGCGGCGAATCTGCTATAATATTCTTGCGTTATTCTTAACAAAAAATAACGAATTGGTGCAAAGTATGCGATTTTACCACAGGAACCGACGGGATGATTTTCATCCGCGCAGCGTGCGCACCCACTCCCGGGTGCTGCTTTTGCTCGCGGCATTGCTCCTTGCGCTGTTTCTTGTTTCCTTTGCATTTGGGCGCTATGGTGTGCCCGTTTGGGATGTTGTGCGCATTCTTGGCTACCGAATTGGAGTGCTCGCAGAAAAAGGGCTGGGAATGCTGCTGCAACGCTCTGTTCATTTTCTGCCGGACTCTGTGCCCTGGACGGCGCAGATGGAAACGGTTGTCATCAACATTCGCCTGCCGCGCATCCTGCTTGCGTGCATGGTGGGCTGCTGCCTTGCTGCAGCGGGTGCATCCTATCAGGGCGTGTTCCAGAACCCTATGGCTTCTCCGGATGTGCTGGGGGCTTCTTCCGGCGCGGCATTTGGTGCGGCGCTTGCGATCCTTTTTGGCGCAACAAGCAGGGGCATTACGGCCGCGGCATTCGCTGTGAGCCTCGCCACGGTGGGGCTTGTGTTTCTGATTGCACAGCGCGCGCCGGGGCAGCACCTTGTGAACCTGATTCTCGGCGGCATCATGATCGGCTCGCTGCTCACGGCGGCAACCTCTTACGTCAAGCTTGTGGCAGACCCAACCAATCAGCTTCCTGAAATAACGTACTGGCTTATGGGAAGCCTTTCCGGTGTGAAGCTCAGAGATGCTGCCTTTGCGGCGGTTCCCATGGCGCTTGGCTGCGTCCCGCTTTTCCTGATTCGCTGGCGTATCAACCTTTTGACCCTTGGCGATGAACAAGCGCATGCGCTCGGCGTAAACACAAATCTGCTGCGCTTTATCGTGATAGTTTGCGCAACGCTTGTTACAGCTTCAAGCATCGCCGTTTCCGGTATGATCGGCTGGGTCGGCCTTGTGATTCCGCACCTTGCACGCAAGCTCGTGGGAAGCAACTACCGCTATCTTTTGCCTGCCTCCATGCTTGCGGGAGCGGCATTCCTGCTGCTGGTGGATAATGTTTCGCGCAACCTTCTTGCTGTGGAGATCCCCATCGGCATTCTGACGGCATTTATCGGTGCGCCGTTTTTTGTTTACTTGATTCTGAAACGGGAGAAAACGCTGTGAGCATCACGGTTGAGCATCTAGAGTTTGCATATCGCACCCGCCCCGTGCTCCAGGATGTGAGCTTTTGTGCGGAAAAAGGGAGGCTCCTTGCTGTGCTCGGCCCCAACGGTGCGGGGAAAACGACGCTGTTTCGCTGTGTTCTGGGGCTCCTGCGCGGCTATCAGGGGCGCATCCTGGTGGACGGCACAGAGGCGCGTACACTTTCGGCGCGGGAACTGGCGCACCGGATCGCCTATATCCCGCAAATCCATGGCGAGGCCTTTGCATACTCCGCGCTGGAAATGGTTCTTATGGGCACAACACACAGCATATCCCCCTTTTCTGCGCCCAAAGAAAAGGAAACGGCCGCAGCTTTGGCGGCGCTGGAACGGCTGGGCATCGCACATCTTGCGGAACAAAGCTTTTTCCGCCTTTCCGGCGGCGAACAACAGCTTGTGCTGGTCGCGCGTGCACTTGCGCAGCAGGCGTATACGCTTGTGATGGACGAGCCAACTGCAAGTTTGGATTATGGCAACCAAACGCTTGTGCTCGCGCGCGCAAGCGCGCTTGCCCGGGAAGGATATACTGTGATTCTGTCTACCCACAACCCGCAGCATGCACTTTGGTATGCGGATGCGGTGCTCGCCCTGCAGAACGGGAGGGCCGTGGCATTCGGCGCACCGGGGGAAGTGATGAATTCGGATTTGCTGCAGCGGCTTTACGGCGTGCGGACTGCGCTGCTTCAAACGGAAAGCGGCCCGCTGGTTGTCCCGCTGATGAAAGGTCGGGAGGGCGGCGCGGAGGATGGTTGAATGGACACAGGAGGCGATCCGCTTCCGCATGGATGCGGCGGAGCGCGTCGGGTTTGACGAAACCATTGCAGCGCAGATTCTGCCGCATCTCCCCCCAAACGCCCATGTGTGCGATGCGGGCTGCGGCCTTGGCTATTTAAGCCTTGCGCTTTCACGCGGGTGCGCTTCCGTAACCGCGGTGGACACAAGCGCGGCAGCCCTTGCGGCGCTGCGGGAGAATGCGGCGCGCGCGGGGGCAAGCAACATCCGCGCCGTGCAGGACGATCTTTTTTTCATGCGCCCCAAGGCCCGCTATGACGCAATGGTGTTCTGCTTTTTCGGGCAGACCGGAGAGACGCTTCGCGCGGTGCGCGCGCAATGTGCGGGACGGGCGTTTCTCATCAAGCGCGGCCATGCGGAACACCGGTTCTCCCTTACAAACAGCCCTGCGTCCCGCCTGAATTTTCAGAGGGCCTGCGCGGAACTCACAGCGCTCAAAGTGCCGTTTTTTACAGAAACATTTTCAGCCGAGATGGGGCAGCCGCTTCGCTCGCTTCTGGATGCAGAACGCTTCTTTGCACAGTTTGGAACCAGCGGCCATCCGCTGGACGCGGCGCAGATCCAAGCGCGGCTCACGAAAACAGGTATGCCGGAATTCCCGTATTTTCTTTCCGCAAAGCGCATGCTCGGCATGATCGTCTTGGATGCGCGGGATATTCCCGATTCCATATAACATGTAGCAAAGAGGAGGATAAAATGAGAAAACTTCTTGTGTATCTGCTTGTCGCCGTGATGGCGGCCTCGGCTCTTGGTTGCTCCACAGGAACTCCTGCGGCAACACAGCCTCCGGTGGAAACACCCGTTCCGTCGGAAACACCTGCGCCGGAAGGTGCAGAGCCCCCGGCCGGGGCTCTGCCCGCAACAAGGCAATTTACGGATTCCGTGGGCCGCACGGTGGAACTCCCCGCCGTGGTCGAACATGTGGCGGTTTCCGGGCCTTTGGCGCAGATTGTGCTGTTTGCGCTCTGCCCAGACAAGCTTGTTGGCATCGCTTCCGCATGGGATGAAACGGCAGAACAATACCTTGCTGCGGAATACTACAACCTTCCAGAGCTTGGCCAGCTTTACGGCGGAAAGGGCGAACTGAACCTTGAAACGCTGCTTGCGAGCAGTGCACAGGTTGTGATCGATGTGGGCGAGCCGAAGGGCAGCGTTGCAGAGGATCTCGATGCGCTTCAGGAGCAAACGGGCATCCCGTTTGTGCATGTTACGGCAACTACGGAAACCATGGGGGATGCATATCGCAAACTCGGTGAGCTGACTGGCATGGCGGAGGCGGCGGAGACGCTCGCGGCATATTGTGAAACGGTCTATGCGCGCACGCTTGAACTTGCGGACAGCGTGGAGAGAGTGAACCTTCTTTATTGCCTGGGTAATGAGGGGCTGAACGTAATCGCGCAAGGCAGCTATCATGCGGAGATCATTGACCTGCTTGCGAACAACCTTGCGGTTGTTGATGAACCTTCCAGCAAGGGAAGCGGCAACGAAGTGGATATGGAGCAAATCCTTCTCTGGAACCCGGATGTGATTCTGTTTGCACCGGGCAGCATCTATGCTGTGGTCGGGGAAGATGCTGCATGGAAGCAGGTTGCGGCCATTCAAAGCGGCGCATACTACGAAGTGCCCTTTGGACCGTATAACTGGATGGGTTTCCCACCGTCCGTGCAGCGTTACCTCGGCATGCTTTGGATGGCAGAACTGCTTTATCCGGAGGCCGCCGAGGATGATCTCTATGCCGAGGTGGCAGAATATTTCCGCCTGTTCTACCACAGCGAGCTGAGCGAGGCGCAGTACGATGCGCTTGTTGAAAATTCCATTGGTGCGGTGCAAACGCCCGCAGCATAAACGCATATGAAAGAATTGTTTTTGAAAATGCGCGATGCCATTGCCTGCGGCAAGGATACCGTGCTTTGCACCATCATTGCAAGCTCCGGTTCTGCGCCCCGGGGCAGCGGCGCGAAGATGGCCGTATTTGCCGATGGTTCCACATGCGGAACCATCGGCGGCGGCGCTGTGGAGCATGAAAGCATCGGGCTTGCGCAGCAGGCGCTTTCCGAACGTGCGGCGTTCACCCATGGCTTTCATCTTGCGCCAAATCAGGTCGCCGATATCGGAATGATCTGCGGTGGGCAGGTCGTGGTACAATTTCAGTTTTTTGCAGGCGGGGATGCGCAGGCGCTTTCGCTGCTCTCCCACATTGCTGCGCTGTTTGGCAGAGAGAAGGACGCATGGCTTGTGACGAAGCTCGTGGATGGTGCGGCGGCATGTACGGGCATCTACGAAAAAGGCGCCGGGCTGCTTTACCTTAACGATGTTCCGGAGGAAGCGGTGCTGCCGCTCCTGCGGCCGCGCGCAGTGCTTCAAAAAGAGGAGCAGGGCAGGGCGGGCTATTATGTGGAACCGCTGACCCGCGCAGAGATCGTGTATGTGTTCGGCGGTGGGCATGTTTCTGCGGAGCTTGTGCCGTTGCTTGCGCATGTTGGCTTTTCCGTGGCTGTGTATGAAGACCGGGCGGAATTTGGAAACGCGGAACGCTTCCCGGATGCAGTACGGATCATCCGGGCGCCGTTTGAGGAAGCGGGCACACGCATCTCCATCACGCCGGATGACGCAATCGTCATCATGACACGGGGGCATCAGGGGGATTTTGTGGTGCTTGAACAGATGCTCCGTACCCAAGCTGGTTATATCGGCGTGATCGGCAGCCGCCACAAGATCGCCGCAACGAACAGGCGGCTGATAGAAGCCGGGATCCCGGAGACGGCGCTCGGGCGCATTCATACACCTATCGGCCTCGATATCGGCGCGGAAACGCCTGCGGAGATTGCCATAAGCATCGCAGCAGAATTGATTGCACACCGCGCGCAAAGCCTGAAGGAGGCGCTTTGATGCAAAAGAACCATATCCTGCTCACAGGCGAGCGTGGCGTAGGCAAAAGCACGCTGATTCAAAGGCTGCTAAAGGAAGCCGACATGCCTGTTTATGGCTTTGTTACAAAACGGGAGGCTGCGGATGCAGCAGGTTTTCATCCAATTTATATTCACCCGGCAGGACAGCCGAAGGAGGCGCGCTGCCACACGGAAGAAAACCTTGCGGGCATGTGCGACCGAAAAACGCACACGGTTCACCTTGCGGCGTTTGACGGGCTGGGCGTGCGCTATCTTGAAGCCGCCCAGCCGGACGGCATACTCGTTATGGATGAGCTTGGATTTATGGAAGCGGAAGCGGAGCGGTTCAAGCGGGCTGTGTTTCGTGCGCTTGATGGGGAGTTCCCGGTTCTTGCGGCCGTGAAAGCCAGAGAAGACGTGCCGTTTCTGAATGACATCCTCCACCATCGAGAAGCAACGGTTTACACCGTTACTCCCGAAAACCGGGAGGCAATATACACGGAACTTTTGCCTTTGCTGCGCATTTGGAAAACGCATTGCGTATAACCACAGGCAGAACAAAGAAGGGGGGTATGCATGAGCGCATGCCCCCTTCTTCATATTCCCCATATTTTTCGCTGCGAACCGGCAATAGATGTTCCTGCAATTTTCCGTTCAGCGCACCGGGCTTCCGCAGTATTCACAGCAACCGTTCGCGTCGGGCATTGTGGTTGCATGGCAGAATGGGCAAACCACGCTCTGCCGGGGGGCTTTGGCCTCCAATACGGCCTCGCGCTCCGCATCCCGCACGCGCGTCAGCAGTTCTTTGATTTCATCCGCTTTGGTCTGCGCTTCCCGATAAGCCGCCCCGCCCCGCTGGCTGATCTCGTCATCGTTGATTTGGAAACGAATTTCGGAGAACCAGGGCGAATTCACATGAATGGTCATGTTAAAATCATAGGAGTATTCATAACGCGGCGGGGTATAGCTTACGCTGTTGCCCTCCTTGTCCTCATGCTTAAGCTCGTGCCTGCTTTCGTCGATGTCCAGCGTGCAGCCTGTTACCTGTGAAAAATCCATGACATCCGGGTTTGCATCGCGCCAGTTGCGGGATCTGGTAGCCAGCCATTGACGTTTGTCCTCATCAAAATAGAGGGTCATGCCGCCGCCAATGACTTTTGTGGGTGTGAAAGCTGCCACCTTATCAAGGTTCGCTTCCCGGTAAGCCAATTGCTCTTTGATTTCCGCTACGGTAGAATTGCGGCGTTCGCTGAAGAAGGGAGAAAGCTTTTTTGCACATTCCTTGCACAGATTGCCATCCTCCAGTTTGCGATTGCCCAAAAGCCCGATTTTTTCACCGCACACATCGCAATATTTTTTGTCAAACAGTCCCATAAAATGCCCCTTTCTAAATACTCAGCCGTTCAGGTCCCCATCGTCAAACGGGTCGCCGCATTCCGGGCAAAATTTAGGCGGATGCGCCTTATCCTCCGGCTCCCAGCCACACTTGTCACACTTATATTGCGGGACACCGGCCGGTTTTTTTGCGCCGCACTCGTTGCAGAACTTCCCCTTGTTGACCGCGCCGCAGGCGCAAACCCAGCCATCTGCTGCGGCAGCCGGGCGCGGCTTGCCGCATTCGTTGCAGAACCTTCCGGTGTTCACCTCACCGCAGGAGCAGGTCCAGCGGTCCATGGAAGGCTTCGGAGCAGGCTTGGGCTTGCCGCACTCGTCGCAGAACTTGCCGGTGTTTACTTCCCCGCAAGAGCAGGTCCAATTGTTTGCAGGGGCTGCTTGCTGCTGACACTGTTGTTGGCCCATTTGGAACAGGTTTTGCGCGTTCATGCCACCAACGCCCTGCGCCATATTCATCCCGGCAAAGGCCATGAACGGCCCGGTGCTTTCGTTGGATGCAGCCGCTTTCATTGCGTCTGCCTGTGCGCCCACCAGGTGCGCGGCCGCCATGTTCGGGTTGCGGAACACGGCGCTTTTTTGCAGATCCTTAATGGTAGCTTCATCCTCTTCCTCTGCAGTCACGGAACTGACGCCGAAAGATGCCACGGAAATGCCGCGCAGCCCGCTCCACTTTTTTGAGAGCACGTCGTTGAGTGCGTCACCCAATTCCTGCGTGTGGCCCGGAACCGCGCTGTAGCGGATGCCCATGGCCGAAATTTTGGCAAAGGCAGGCTGCAAAGCAGTCAACAGCTCCGTTTTAAGCTGGCTGTCAATTTTGTCGCGGGTGTAGTCCGCGCTTATGTTGCCGCATACATTTTTGTAAAACAGCATGGGATCGGTGAGCTTGTAGGAATACTCGCCGAAACAGCGGATGCCGATGTCCATGTCAAGGCCGATATTCGGATCTACCACGCGAAACGGAACAGAATTTGCAGTTCCATATTTATTGCCGATGATTTCTTTTGTGTTGAAGAAATACACCCGTTGGTCTTTGCCGGTGTCTCCGCCCATGGTGAAACGCTTCTTCAGGGTCTCCCATGTGCCTTTGATGCCTTGGCCAAGGCCGCCGAAAAAAATGGTGGGTTCCGTGGAACTGTCCCAGACGAACTCTCCGGCCTCGGCCGTGAACTCAACGATGGCGCCCTGCTCCACGATCATCATGCACTGCCCTTCGTTTACGGCGATGATGGAGCCGTTGGAAATGATATTTTCATCCCCTTTATTGTTGGAACTGCGGCCGCCTGTACGCTTCACGCCCTTTGTGACCAGCACATTTTCCGGCATGGATTCGCAGTAAAAATACTCCCGCCACTGGTCAGCCAGCGTGCCGCTCAGCGCACCGATGCCTGCTTTTAAAAGTCCCATACACCAATACCTCCCTAGTATGAACTGAACTACGATATCGTCAAGAATAAATGCATGTATCTTTCATCAAAAAATCCGCCAGCATCCGGCGCAGAAACTGGCGGAACGTTTGGTTAACCGAGCGCTTTCTTGTTCTGAAGACCGCCGATCAGGTACAGAACAGGGATCACGAGACCGGTGACCAGGTTCAGAACGCTGAAGTCACCGCCGCCAACCACGGTAAGAATGTTGGAAATTACACAGAGCACGATGACAATGATACCCCATGTGATGCAGGTGCCGGCCTTCTCCAGTTTATTCCAATTTTTCACGCCGATGATACCCGCTACAAGTTCAGCAACCGCGCCCACGAGCATGAGAATGCAGGAAACGGTGAGCAGGCCGCTGGAAGCGCCCATTGCCGCCAACAGGCTGATGCCTGCAATTGCGATAATCGCTAACACCAACGCGAGCGCGCCAAAGATGATCATCAGAATGCCTGTAACTTTTAAAAACTTTGAACCTTGCATGATTCCCTCCTAAAATTGCTGTTTATATTTGTAAATGCGCCGTACAAATATCGCTTTTATGCCCATGGATCCTCGCTTACGGGGATGCGGATGCCGGAAAGGATGCTGGAATACTCCCAAAGGAACCATTCATCGCCCTTTTGCCGGAGTTTGATCGGCCGCGGCGAATCCGCGCCGGCCGTCTTAAGATACAGGCGCAGATAGCCTGCTTCACAATCCTGAGGGCGGGGGTCCGCATACAGCCTGAGCGTATAGGGCTCTGAGGGCGTGTAATTGTTTTCGGGGGTCGCCCCGTCGAAATAGGCCAATGGCAGATATGCCTTATCTCTAAGCCTGTCCCGCAGGAACTGGATGTCGTAATTGCTCAGCGGACGGGGGCCGCGCAGGAGATTGACCGCTTCAATGCCCGCATCCCTGTCGTTTGTGTAAAGATTTAATGCGCCGAGAAACAGGGCGCAGGTGTGTTCGGCATTGCCGAGCGCCCCAGCCGCGAGTGCGGAAATCTCAGCGGCGGACTCCGGCAATTTATCAAGAGTTACGCTCATATATTCGTCTCCTTCTTGTGTTTCCATTGTGATTTGAACGATCCCATCCTGCTGCTCCGGCTCGACTCCGGCCACTGGCGTGGGCTCCGGGGTGGCTTTTGCCGGCGATTCCGGCGTTTGTTCCGCTTCCCATTCACCGGTGGGCATGGAATCGTTCTGCTTGCTGAATATGATTGATTCGGGTTTGCCATCCGGCCAGGTGATGTTCATGTAAATATGCTCTGCCTGATACCACATTTCATCAATCGTAAGGATGGTTTCGTAGGTTTCATCTTTGATTTCCGGGCCGCCAAAGGGTAAAAGATCGCAACGCTCATGCAGGTCATCCTTTGCGGAAAAATCATGATCCACAAAATAATAGCCCGGATCCTTTGATGAGAGCATTTTTCCGTCCACGGAGAAGTCAGCGCATTTTCCCTCAAAATCCAATACAAACCGTCCGTCCGCGCCATACCAGCAGCCCGTAAGCGCCTCGTCCAGCGGCCCGCCCTCATACACCATACCGGGGCCATCCAACATCTCAGGTTCGCGGTAAAACGCTATTGTTGCTTCTGTACCGTCAGCAGCAACAAGTTCCAACGTTAACGTGCCGTTTTCGTGATAGGCTTTTGCTATTTCAACGGAGCCGCCCGCTTCATCGGAAAACACGTTGGGGCTGATGCTGAGCTCGTTGTATTCGGCCGTATTCGTGCTTGCCGCATGCAGCGTGAGCGTCGCCTTTTCAAGGAGCAGACTTCCATTACAGCTTATGCTGAGGGTATAATTATCCCACACCGTAAGACGGTAGCTGCCGTCGTCGCTGTTCCAGATGCCGATTAGCGCGTCCAACAGGATACCGTTGTAGTTTACCATGCCGGGTCCATCCAAAATGTGAACATCGAATAAACAGCAACCCGTAAACAGCAAGGCAACCAAACAAAGCCCAATGATTAAAACGGCCATATTGCGAAACTTTCCTGTCATTGCATGCATCCCCTGTGATATGGATTCTTTGCTGTGCATTGAAAAAAGCGGGCTTGCCGGACGGGAGAACTGCCCCGCCCGGCGTCCTGCCTTTGGTTCAGTTCGCGTCAATGTTTCTTTGCGCAGAGGGTAGCCATGCAAGTAGCGGCAGCAAGCAGTAACAATGCGATTCCGAATGCAAGCATCCCATTATCGCCGGTTTGTGGAAGGTCAATCTGCGGTGCGGGCGTAGGAATGGGGGTGGGGTCATAATACACCTCATTATAGGTGTAAACATTGGTGAAGGTCATCGTCTTGTAGAACTGATTTTCATCTGCCGCTTTGCGGATCCAGACCCCGACCTGCTGTGGCATCTGCGTGGCATCGTATGCCAATTCGGCCTGCACAAACCAGGTTTCGGGCGCATAGGACCAATCCACCTTGCCGTCGTTCACCTCTCGTACCCAGAAGCCTTCACTGAGGTTACCTAGGTCGTTTTCGGGCACTTCGATTACAATACTTCCGCTGAACGTCCCGGTACCGTTGGTGGAAACAGCGTTACCCGACACCCTATAGTCGCCGGACGCTCCGAAATCATACAGTTCAAACTGGAAGGTTGCAGAGCTAGGCGCGGAATTACCGCTCTGTTGAACGATTTTTTCAAAGGGAATCTCCACCTTAACGGTATCATAAACCGTGATGGTGAACGCTTTCTCATCACCGCTGAAATTTGAGTGCTCAGTTCCCTCTTTGGGAATCGCGTTGACTAAGAATGGAAATATGCCTGCCTTGCTCGGCGTTCCGCTGATCGTGCCGTCTTCGCTCAGCGTCAGGCCATCGGGCAGCGGACCGCTGTTCTGATCGAGAAAAAATCCAACATCACACGGGCCGGAGCCATCGAAGTGCGTAGATTCCCATTCGATCTTGGCGCTGTAGGGGAAGCCCACAGCGCCGTCTGCCAAAGCGTCCGTCGTAAACGCAAAGGTGCATGCAGTTGCCGCCAGAGCCGAGGCGGGGAGCAGGGCGCAGAACAGCGCCGCTACAAGGAACCATACGAAAAGTTTCTTTTTCATGAAATGAACCTTCTTTCTTGTTTTTTTATAAGCTTGCTTTTTATAAACTTGTGTTGATCAACGGGCATGCAGGCGGCCAACCGGTTACCGGCGGCAGCCTCTATCCCGCGGTGCGGAAACGGTTCGCACAAAAACACCCGGACAGAGGGTCAGCAGGCGCATACAAAGCATCATGGCACCTTATCAGGTCGTTTTTATTCCCGGAGCCACCGTGCAATGCGCTCAGTTGACGATGCCCCAGCATTTGAAGCTGCAATCGTGATTCACGGTATACGTGAAGGAATCCGGCCCGGGGTTCCAGTTGTCGCCAGCCTCATAGTCGCCGCTCCATTTGACAGAGCCGCTGTACGAAACATTTTCCGTTACGGTGATGACCGTTCCCGCCGGCACGCTGCCACTGGTGGCGCCGGAATACCCGCCGCCGGAGAAGGTGCAGTCCGAGCAGCTTACGCTGTAATAAACCGGTTCCGGCGTAGGATCCGGATCAGGCTCGTAGACGTACTGCGGCGTCGTCGTGGGCTTGGCCGTCGGCTTTGGGGTGGAGGACGGTGCGTTCTCCTTCCGGAGCACGACCTCGTACACGGTGGCCTCGTTCAGGTCGTGCACGGTGAAGCTCGTTACGGTGCGGTTGTAGTAATAGGGCACATCGTTGATGAGCCAGTAATCCACCGCATAGCCCTTTGGCACAACAGCCTCTACATAGACGGTAATCCAGCCACCGGGCATCGTTTCTTTTGTGACGGGGTTCTCGTAATCCTCCTCGAACACGAACTCCGTGAACGGCTCTCCCTTCGGTTTGCCCTTTGCGTTAAGGAATTGCATTTGTGCGTTGGTCGTGGTGACCTTGAATTCCGGGCGCAGCCGCGCTTCCACTACGGTGTAGCCGTCGGCGGTAAACGCGAAGGTGGGCTCCATGTCCTCATAGTAGGGCGCGCCGTTCACTTCCCAGTTCTGCACGGCCATCCCTTCCGGGATGATCGCCTCCGCAGTGAAGGAGGCGGAACCATCCACCGGCACGAGGGTTTCGCCGCCGATGGTGGAATTGATGGCGATCACATAGGCGGAATCCGTGGAGGGGATTGCCGGCGCAGGCGCAGGCGTTGACTCCGGGGCGGGCGCATTCTCCCCGGAAGGGTTGAAGCCCGCCTGCTTCGCCTCGTCAAGCTGCTGCTGCATCAGCTTCATCTGCGCCTTCATGGCTTCCAAATCCGCATTGCCGCCGTCCCTGCAGGCCGTAAAGCTGAAGAGCATCAGCGCTGCAAACAGCACGGCCAATATCTTTTTCATGTTTATTTCCTCCATTTTGTTGGCCTTTCGGCCGAATCATCCGCTTTCGTCATGCCCTGCGGGCGTCGCGCGCAGGGCATGGCCGTTACTTCTTAAAGGGAAGATAGGGGATCATCTGGTTCGCCAGCTTGGAAATGGTCATCGTTTGCAGATGCACCTTGCCCGGGCCGGTGATGACCGTGTCGAACAGGCCTTCGCCGCCGAGCAGCATGTTTTTCACGCCTTTTACCAGCTGCACATCCATCTGGCAGGTGGCGTCCATGATGGCAAGCACACCGGTATCGCAGATAAGCTGTTCGCCGGGCTGAAGATCATATTCCTGACAGTAGCCGTCTACCTCAAGGAACACGAGCCCGGGGCCGGTAATCCGCTGCATGATGAACCCTTCGCCGCCCGCAAGGCCGGCCCCCAGCTTCTTCTGAAAATGCACAGCAAGTTCGATCCCATAGGTGCCGCAGAGAAACGCCCGCTTCTGGCAAACGATGCTTTGCCCCGGGGCGAGTTCCCGTGCCACGATCTTACCGGGGAAGGAGGAGGAAAAGGCGATTTCCGCCGGGCCTTGTGCGGTATAGGTGTTCATAAAAAGGTTTTCGCCCATGAACATGCGGCCAAGCGCCTTGCCCGCGCCGCCTTCGGCTCTGGTTTCCGTCAAAACAGGGCCACGACTCCAGGTGCGTCCGCCCACTTCACTCAGAAGCTTTTCACCAGGATCGAGCTGGATGATCACGGCAGGCAGACTGCCGCCTTCGATTCTGTATTGCATAGTTTCTGCTCCTTTCATCCAACAAAGGTCGGTGTTAATGAATCAGTCGTTCAAGGAAGAACTCCAGGAACTGCTGTTCCAAGTCTCGGAACCATCCTCCTGAACCTTGAAGCTCAGCAGAAGGAAGTCCCCGCCTGCCGTGACCCACTCATAGACATGATAATCCTGCTTCCAGCTGGACTCATGCGTCTTTTTGCCGTCCGTGCCGCCAAGCTGCTGAGCGATCTCCTCGTATGTGGGCCTGGCATACCCGTTCTCGTAGCTGGTCTGATATTTGAGCCAGGTGAATCCAGCCTTGAGCGTATCGAAATCCACGATACCATCGGCTGCCGCATTGGACTTGCCGTAGTCTCCTTCAGAAGTAGACTGGGGGCCCGCACCGTTATCCGAGTCACCTTGCTCCAACGCCGCCTTGTATTCATCATACCGTGGGGGAAGAAGGTCGTTTTCCTCGTCCCACTGTGCGCCATCCTCGCGGAAGAACATGGTTACTGAGCAGCCATAGGCTCCGTCATAGCGGGTATAATCATAGCTTAGCATCAGGCTGCCATCCTCGTTAAGGAATGTCTGATAGTTTTCCGCATCTTCGGCGTTGAGGTAAGTATCCACGGTCCAGGCATCTTCCGTCCCGATGTCCGGCATAATGCAGGTGCCGTTTTCTTCAATGGTCATATACATGGAAAGGAAGGGGTTTTCCGAATCTCCATCCTGAAACACCTCGAAATAGGGCTTCCCGGTGCTATCCATATTGACATAAGCCCAAGCGTCGTAGATATCTTCCTCCTGATCAATGCCCCAGAAATCCGTAAGTGCCAGCCAGCCATACCATGTGCTGGGATTTTCAATTACGGCGGTTTCACTGCCGCCCGGAACACCCGCCGAAGCGCCGCTGAATGCATCCGCCAGAGAACCGGCTACGAGTACGCCATCGTTCGCGCCGGTCACGCCGGTGCCTCCGGGGGCATTGACGCCCGAGCTGCCGCCTGCGAGTTCGCTGCCCGCTGGCACTTCCACGCCTTCCTTTACAAAGCGAATGGTCATGTCGCCGTATTTTACATCAATGACACCATCCTTAAGAGTTCCTTCCATGGTGTCCTCCATGCCAAGAAAGGATACGGTGGCACTGAACGCCTCGCCATCCAGCTTCCACTTAATGTTGAATTCAAAGCCGGAATAATAGATACCCTTGCCGCCCTTTTTGAGTTCGAGCCAGCTTTCCTGATAAGGTTCTTCTAAAGGGGCATCATAATAACTTTCACCGACGCAAATATATTTTCCGGTTACATCCGGTCCCTTATCGCCGCAGGCGGCGAGGGAGAGGAGCATGGCTATTGCCATAAGCAATGCGATCGCAAATTTAATTTGTTTCATTTTTATCTCCAATTCTGATTTACACAGGCTATTTAACTTTTTGCTTTCATTATTCTGCCACGGTGAGCGTATTAAGGATGGACATCACGACATCGCTTGTGCAGGCCTCCATGGATTTTGTGGAGGTTATGCTGAAGTTTACGCCGTAATTGCCGTTGATTTCCTTGCCGAAGTTAACGTGGACATCTGCCACATAGTCGCCCCACATATCGATGTAGGTGATCCTGCGAGCCTCATAACCGGCGATGGTCATATCTTCCGAGGAATACTGCTCATACGTAGAATAGCTGTCGTAATATTCCATCGTAGCATCGTGATCCTGTTCGCTGATCTGTACCACGATACTGAGCTTTACGCTTTCATCTTTTGCGGCAATCGTATCGAGGATTGCATTCTCATCCCGGAAGAACGTGTCGCTCGGATAGGTGATAAAAATCTTATCGAAATAATCATAGGTTTCTGTGGGGCCGCTGAAGCTCACAGAGGAACTGCCGGAGAGGGAGCTGCTTCCAGAGCCGCTGTAAGCGGGTGGCGCAAACCCGTAGGGGGGTAGTTCACCGTTTGCAATTGCCGTATTATAGCGGTCAATGGAAGGAGGCACAATGGCAAAATCGCTGTCAACTTCTTTTTGCCAACTGCCGCCCCACTGCTTCATAAACAGGGTGAAGTCGAGTGTATTGCTCCCATCTTCGATTGCATCTCCCATCGTATACTGATCGGGATAGTCCGGCATGGGCAGGAACATCCAATTGTAAGCGTACATCTCGGTGCCGCCTGCCACGGTGCCGTCGATGGCATTCAGCCCGGATGCTGTAGCTTCGCAGTTCGCAAGAGCAAATGCTTCGTCGCTGCCGTCCATATATACGGCGAAGGTGCCTTTGCCTTCGGCGTCCACGTCAACCACCATGTACGCATCGAAACAACTGCCGTCATAGGACGCCACTTCGCCGGTAGCTTCGTTCACATACATGCAGCCGTACCAGGTGCCGTTCCATTGCTTTTGCAGCTCGCTGGCGGAGCCTGTGCCGGAAGGAAGCTGGGCGTTTGTGCCCGAACCGTCTCCCGTGGCGGCACCAGCGGAATAACCGCCCTCTTTTTCAAAGGTGAGATCAACGCCCATATCCATCAGGTTGGTGAGTGTCAGCACACCCCCTTCAATGGAGCCGGTGCAATCTATGCCGCCGCCCGTAACGGACAGGGCGCCATCTTCGCAGCTCCACTTGCCATTGGCAGCATCACCGTCCACCGTAAGCACGCACTTGCCATTATCCTTGAGCTCAAGCGATACGCCGTTTGCGAAAATATCGGAAACCGCCATATCCATGCCCCACATGGAGGCTGTGGCTGCGTTCCAAACGCCGACATTGGGGTCGTTGGATGCCTCGGGCGTGTTTCCCTTTCCGCCGAGCACGAGGATGAGCACAACTGCGAGAATGACTGCAAGCGCTGCGCCGCCGATGATGAAGAGCGTCTTTTTGTTCAGGGGTTGTTTCTGCTTGGGCGTTTTGGCTGCCGGGGCGCAGGCGGCTTGTGCGGCGGCATTCTGCTGCATAGGCGGGGTATAGCTCTGCTGCGTGGGCGGGGTATAGCTCTGCTGCGTGGGCGGGGTATAGCTCTGCTGCGTGGGCGGAGTGTAGCTCTGCTGCGTGGGCGGAGTGTAGCTCTGCTGAGCCGGTTGATAGGTGCCTTGCACCGGAGCGCTCTCCTGCGCGGGGGCTCCGGGCTGATGCTGTGTTTCCTCTGCGGGTTTGGGGGCCTCGAACTTAGCGCCGCAACTGGTACAGAATTTAGATCCATCAGGGAGTTGCGCACCGCAATTCGTACAAAAAGCCATATAAAAAGCTCCTCCTTACACTTCGTTCTTAGTGATTCGTGGTGTTATGAAAACCGCACTTGCGGGCTTCAACATTTTGTCTTCGGGGATATCATTGCCTGTGCCTGCGTGCCTGGAGCAGAAGCGCTCACTTTAATGCCGCTGTTGTTTTACGGACGTGTTCCGTTTCATTTGATTTGCCGCTGACGGGCTCCCCCGCTTCTCCGAGCCGGAGTGCGCATGCGCGGCACAGATCCAGATCATCGCAGATCAGAAAGCATTCGTTGCATATGAGGCGCCGGCAGATGGGGCAAATATTGAAAACTTCTTCGCCTTCCCTTGCGGCTTTTTCCAAAGCACGCCGCTTTTCTTTTTCATAAAGCGTGTTGTAAATGATTCGTTTCCCTTCGGTGGAGGGGGAAACACCCGCTTTTGAAAGCGGAACAGGGGCGCTGCGCCAAACCTTCGTGCATTCTTCACAACGGAGTGAGAAGCAAAACTCATCTTTGGTTGAGGCATCCGCCATCCGGCCTATCAAGATCTGCTTCATAGCCGCTCCGCTCCTTTTATACTGGTATACAGGTTTAACTGTACTCGCTCCGCCGGAAAATAGATATTACCCGGAGAATACTTTTGCCCCGCTTTTTGTCTGGGGACATCGGCAAATCTATGGTATCCATTGGATACCAAGCCTTGAACTGCGGGACTTTTTGAGCACTTTACAAAAATAGGGCATTGTTAAATATGCCGCCGGGGAGAGACCCGGCGGCAATCTGCGTTTGGAAATTGATAAATTGATGCGGTAGTGTTACAGAAGTTCATCCAGACGGTTGCAGCGCCTGAACAATTCGATGTACAGCATGAGCTCGTCACGTGAAGTTACGCAGAGCTTTTCATAAATATTGCGGTTGTGTTTGCGCACTGTATTGATGCTTATGAAAGCGAGTTCCGGTATTTCACCGATTTCATGACCATCAACGTACAGCTTGAATATTTCATGCTCGGTTTCCGTAAGCAAGGCCATGCGCGCTGCAAAGGCATCGAACAACTCGGCGATATCCGGCGGCAAACTCCCCGCTGCAATCGCCTGACTTTGCTCCCTGGATTTTATAAAAGCAATCAGAGCATCTATTTCGGAAATCCCGGAAGGGGTGGCGTCTATGGCTATGTTGGATTGTATTGCCGCAAGGCTTTGGGCAATGGGGCGCGCGAAGCTGCGGGACAGCGTGGCGGCGCTTACCAGCATGGCGAGCAGAAAGGCAAGCGAGCAAGCAATCCATACGACCTGCTTGCCGGAAGCATAGGAGGCATAGCTTTCTTTCGGCAGCAATATTGCCGATGCCCACTCCCGCCCATCCCCGCTTGCGAACGGAATGGTTTTGTGAAGGCCGATGTACTGGTTCGTTCCTTCGGAATAGGTGTTGTAATACTCCCCTTCCTGAATGCTCAACACATTCGAGACATCCAGATAGGTTCCTTCCGTTCTTCCGGTCATGCCCTGATCCAACAAAAGCTGCCCGTCCTCAAGCGGTGCAAGCACGCTTACGATCGGGCCGAACTGGCTTTCTACAGCCGCGTAACAAAACCCGAAATACAGCGAGCTGAGCTCCATGCCACACAAGCCTGCCACATTTCCGTTGCCGTCCAACACGGGGACACAGAGAAGGATGACATCTTCCCACGTGTCCAAAAGATGGAGCCTGCCCGTCCATGCATAAGCATCCGCAAGGCGGCGGACCGGTGTCTGCATCATTTCATCATAGCCGGGGATTCGAGAGATGTCGAACTCCAGATTCCACCGGTTGTGCAATTCCAGGTCTTCCTCCCGGGCGATGTCGGAAATGCCGCGGAAATAGATCACCTGCTGGTTCGATGACTTCTTGGGAGTGAGGCTGGTGTAGCGGAGATACAACCCGCTGCGGGAATGCTCCGCTGTGCCGGCAAGGGTATTTGTTGTGGCGTTAAGCACGATAAAAGCGCCGCTGCAATCGCTGGTGTGGAGGGTTGTATTCAGCGCGGGATAGAGGGAACGCTGCAGTTCCAACAGCGCCTCCGGACGGTCGTTGAGAGAGGATATCCCGGAACCATATGCAGGCAGCACCTCCATGAGCTCCCGGCTGGCCTGCTCGGAGAGGAAAATACCCTGGCCCGAAAGCCTCTCAATCTGGTTGGAAATATCTGTGGCGGTATTTTGAAGCTGTATGTTCAAGGACAGGCGGAGCTCCCTGTCCGTATTTGAAAATACGCCCGTAAGGCTGAAAATCAGCATTAGCGCGCCAAAAACGGTCGCTGCCATAGAGAACCAGTACAGCGCCAGCTTGCGCTGCATGCTTACGCTCTCTTTTCTCGCCATTTTTGTGAGCTTCAGCAGCTCCCTGAGCTTTTTTACCATTCCATGTCACCCCCTTACAGATGCAGCTGCATTTATTAGTTGAATGTCGAACGGAAATCATCATAACAATCCCAAACGAGCTGCGTAAGCAGCGTTTCCTGCGCCGTATCGCCAGCCGCGAGACAGGCGTTCCTGGAAATACCGAGGTGCAGGCGGATGTTGTTTTCAAATTTTGTTTCCAGATCGAGGTACCATTCCGTTTGCGGTGCAGTATAGAAGGTATACTGCGCCTGCGTTTCAAGAAACGCATCATAAAGCTGAATGTATTTCTCATCGGTAAGGCTTTGGATTGCGGAAGGCAGGTATGCGTCGAAGGACTCCTGCTTGACCGGCATATAACCTGCCTGCGTCACAAATTCAACATTGCGCTGTGCATCGGTCAGCCATTTGAGGAATGTGATGCATGCCTCCTCCCTCTCCGGGGTGGATTTGACGGTGCAGATGCCCGCACCGCGCTGCATTACGAGCTTGCTGCCGTTTTTGAAGACCGGACAGGGGCGGATGATCCATTCCACCTCTTCGGAAGTATTGTCCGGATAGGTTACGATATCCGAAAAATACAGCACGCTGGCAGAGGAGGCGATGGACACAATGGAATCCGCTGTGCGCAGGGGTTCGGTCGCGTAGCCGCCTTTGAGCCATAGGCCGCCGGAAAGGGCTGCCCTGGCATAAGGCTCCCACACGGTGCTGAACTTTTCGCCGAAGGCAATGCCTGCATCGTCAAAGAAGGATTCACCAAGGGATTTTACGCCAACCTGAAAGTAATTGAAATGAAAGTCATGAACCAACAGGGCTTTTGCATCGCCCGCAGTTTCCGGCGTCTGGCCGTCCGTCCACGCTGCATACTTTTCCGCAGCTTCAAAAAGGCCTTCCCATGTGCTGAGGCTTTCAACAGTTGTCCCCGTATCGGAAGCGAAACGGTCGAAAAGCGTTTTGTTGATGTACATAATCTCGGTGGATTTTGCCACGGGAAGCACGGCAAGCCGGCCGTTTATCATGCCTTCTTCGATAAAAGCAGGCACAAAAGCCGCGCACTCTGCTTCGCTGAAATAATCCCTGTAATTGAGAAGAATGCTGTCATCCGGCATGGCCAGCACCGTTTTCGGGTATGCAACAAACATATCCGGGAGTACCGAAGCCCCCGGGTCGCCGTACGCGGAAGACAGGATCGCTTCATGGATGTTCTTGTTGTTGGAAACCAGCGTTACCTCAACCTGAATTCCCTGCTCTTTTCCTACGGTTTGGTTAAATGTGCTTATCATGTCGTTCAGCGGGGAATCGGTCTGGGCGCCATACACGTGCCAGATGGTGACGACAACAGGCTGATCCGGCGTTTCCCCCGGCGTGGTACAGGAAGTGCAAAACAGCACAAGTACGCTGCAAATAACAAAACAAAACCATTTTTTTGTCATGACGGTTCCCTCACTTATCTGGAATGATCGAAAGCATTTCAACTTACATCGAACACAGCTTGGAAATCAGGTATTCGAGGCTTGTATCATAGAAGATAAAATCGTCTATCTTTCCTGCCCTTTTTGCCGCAACGACTTCGGAAATGCATTCTTCGTCATTTTCCGGGCACAGAAGGAGCAATTTACATGCGGGGGTTTCCTTCTTCAGCCAGGCACATAATGCGAGGCAATAGGCAACGTCGTATTCGCCGCTTTCTGCAACTTCAATCAGGGCACAGCTCGCCCCGCAGCCACGAATCACAACATCGGCATCCGCATAATCCGGCTGGAAGTACATCTGAATGCCCTTTTCTTCCCGGGTGAGGCGCATAAGGCTCTGCGCAAGCACCTTGCGTTTCATGATAAGCGCAACGGTCTCAGACATTTTTATTCTCCTCTGTAGCGATATAGGATCTTTGGCAGGGGCTTTATCCTGATTTTAATGATACATGAAACGGAAAACATCCGCATCACAGTTAGCTGTCATTTTAGCGACCCAAACAAAAAAAGAGCCGGAGCCCTTTTTCGTTCGGATCCGCTTTGCATTCAGTACCGCGGATTGATCCATCCATTCAGGATGACATGCGCGACCAGCTCCCCGGTTCGCTCAAATCCCATTTTTTTCGTAACGCTCTGGATATGCCGATATAAGGTGTTTTCGGAAATACACATCCGTTCGGCAATCTCCTTGCGGCTTACTCCCTCGCAAATCAAACGCAGGGTTTCCAGTTCGCGTTCCGTCAGCGGCGCTTCCCCGGGCTGAACGGGGATGGTTTTCTGCTCCGGGAAATATGACTTGCCATCCATTACATCCCGTATGACCTGAATGAAAAACGTCATGTTCTGCCCTTTTTCCACAAAGGCATCCGCACCACATGCTTTTGCCCTCGGCATATAGGTGACCTCGTCAAACCCGGTCATGACAACCACTTTGATCGCCGGGAACGCTTCCTTGATTTTTTCCGTTGCTGCAAGGCCCGATGCGCCACCGGCTGTACAAATATCCATCAATACCAGATCGGGCTGCTTGTCCCGGCAAAAAAACAGGGCGAAAGCAGCGTCGGCAACGCTGCCCACAACCTTGAGGTCGTCATATTGCTCAAATGCGCTGCGAAAGGAATCCCGTATCGAAGCGTGATCATCTACGATCAAAATCCGGATCATTCTCATGTTCCTCCCTGAAGAATGCCGCGACGGTAAACCGAGGCTCGATTGAGATGCAAAGCGTTCCCCCAAGCGCTTCAACCCGTTTGCGCATCCCCGCAATGCCGCCGCCTTCTATCAGCTGTTCTGGCTTTCTGCCGTCATTGGTTATGGTGAGACTCCAGCCTTCTGCTGTTTTTTCGCAGTGTGCTTTCACTTTGGAAGCAAAACCGTGGCGCACGGCGTTGGTAACGCTTTCACGTATGACGGCATTCATGCAGCAAGCAATGTCAATGCGCTTTGGAAGGGAACCTTCGAGGTATAGCTCTACGCCGATCTCACTGAATATTGCGGCAAGGTCTGCAAAAACATGCTCCGGTGGGGCAGTCTCTGCCGAGCGGAGCTCTTGCATCAAACGATCAATGTCTGAAATCAGCAGGTCAACTGCCGGCATATGTTCTTCGCGCAGCGCCCTTTGCAGCATTGCAATGCGCTGCCCGAGCACATCGTGAACCCTTGTTTTCTGCTCCTGCAATTCTTTTTGGTAACGGATTTCCTCAATGTTGCCAAGCATTTCCAGCAGATGCAGCTTATGTGCATTCAGCGCGGTTTTCTTCATTGCAAGCTGCGCTGTGAGATTCCAGTGCGAAGTTATGTCCAACGCATACAGCTCCATATAGTGCTTTCCGTTGATTGCGATGGCGCCCTGCACGAATTGCCACACGGCACCGTCCGCCAATTTTATGGTGATCCTTTCTTTGAAGGGCAGCCTTTCGATTCCATCCGGCAGGGCGCCGCTTTGCAGCAGGCGGAGAATTTCCCTTGCATCGCGCACGGCGGTAAGGGAAAGGGCGCTCAGCAGCTTTTGCATGGACAGGTTGAGGAGCAGGATATATCCGGTATCCTGTGCGAACAGGATGCCTGCAGGAAGCTGATCCACGGCTTCCTTAACGGAGAGCCCGGAAAGGCCGTGGCGCAGTTCCCGGCTGAGTCTAACTAGCTTTGCCGCGCCGCGCAGAAGCGCTGTGGCCAGCCATGCGATGAATAGAAAAGGGAAAATGGCGCCGGAGATGCGCTCCAGAAACGGCAGCATGACGGCGGCTGCGGGAATGCACACAATGTCCCATGGATCACGCTGCCGGAAAAAGGAGAATATGCCAAAGAAAACCACGCATCCAAACAGCAGATACCGTAGGATGCAAAGCCTTGGGCCGACAATTATGACCCCGTACGGGGCGTTGAATTCAACCAATTCCAGCAGGCATTCTCCCAGCGCGAATTGCAGAGCAACAGCAATTTCCAGCAGCTTGTTGTAAAAGCGGTGCTCCCCGAAAGCGCCGCGGTAAAAGACCATTACGCAAACGTAAAGCTGCAGGACGAGGCCGGCCAGCGCTGCAAGCTGCAGGAGGAGGCGCGCGGAAGCGGGGAAGAAAAAGAATTCAGACATGGTGGAGCTCCTCTCTGCCCAGAGTCAGGCTCGCTTCATACAGAAACCCATCATGGCTGAACCGCATATCCCAGGGGGATGCCAACCGCTCCGCAAAGGCATCAAAGGGTTCTTCCGACAGCAGGCGCATGACAAGGCGGTTTTCCGGCAAAACGGAAATGTTGCAGATCAGCACGGCCCATTTGTGTTCCAAACCATGGCAGATGCCTTGAAAAAGGAGTTCGTAAAAGCGGGCGGCGATGTCGGGCGGCAAATCGGCGGATGGAACCGCCCTTACGGCTACGGTAAGCCCCGAATGTTCCACGCACTGCCTCAATTCGTCAAAATATGCCGCAAGCTCCCGCATGGAAAACGCAGCAGCCTGTTTCTGTTGGAACAGCAGGTTGGAACGCCGCTTACAGTAGCACAGAAGAAGGCAAAGCATGGTTGCGGAAGCATCATCCAGGCTTTTGTCGCGGAGCTTATGCAGAATAGCGGCCGCGCGCGTCAACTCCTGGCAGATCGCCGTTTCAAGATCATCGTAAATATGCTGCCTCGCGCGCAACGCCTCAGCCTGCTCGCGCAAAGTATGCTCGTGCAGGAGAAGCCGGTTGCTTTGTTCAAGGCTTTCCACAACGCACTTCAGGCTGTTCTGCAGGGTATGGAGCGTGGATAAGTCCTCCTGCCAAACGACGGCCCCGCCTGTAATGGGCATGCCGGAAAGCTGGAGGTCCGGCCCAATCAACATGCGGAATGGAAGAGAATAATCGGGCGTATGCTCCAAAACGGGCAATGCTGCAGCCGGTGCGGAGGAAAGCATGGGGGCGCCGGTTGGCGATACGATGCGCATGCTCAGTGCGGAGTGGGTGAACAGGGCGGGATAGTTCGAGTTCATCGGAATCAGGCCGGTCTGCATAGCGGATTCCAGGAACAGCAACGCAAAGGTTACAACTGTTAGGGTAAAATCCCCATCCCATGCAGGCGGGATACGGAACACATACAAAAGCCCGTATATAACGAGCACGGCACAAAACCCGATGGGGAAGAGCAGGCCATACTTCCGGGGGCTCTTTCGGCACTTGAACAGCAGCAGGACGATGGCCGCAAAAACGCAGCAGATGTTGACGCCCAGCAACAATACATATCCGATGCCATACCCGTAATTGCTGCTCCAATCAGGGGCTGAAGGATCCAGCCTGAATACCAGCATATGAAAATCGTTGGTAAGAACCAACAGCAAAAAGGCGAAATTAACCAGAAAACAAACCTTCCACCATATTGGCGAAGGCGCATCCCCGGATGTGCCGAGCGCCAGTGTGATGCGCAGCAGAACCACAGGGAGGCCCAACTGAAAGATATAATAACAATACCAGCAATATCGGTTGAGCGTGTTGGCCTCCGGGAATTGCCACTTTATGGCGCGGAGCAATATCCAAAGAACCATCAGCAGCGCCGCAATCAGCACGGTGCGGCGAACCGTTTTGCCCAACGCCCTGCTTAGCATGAAACCCGCCCAGACTATGACGGTTATGATCGTTGCCATTGCGGCGAGGATATGCTCCCGGCCATCCGCAGTTGTGTAAAGCTTTTTATGCAAAACCTCGCGGCGGTAGCGTGCCGCGACTTCCTCGGTTGCCCTGTTCAACTGCCCGTAGTCTTCAAGCGTATGAGCCCTTTGATAAGATTCATCCGCCGGATAAAGACCGCTGCTACACCGGCCGTCCGCAAGGCGAAAGCCCTGCTTTATGAGTGCCGCTTCCATATCCCCGACCATAGGCAGCTCCCGGCGGGACAGCAAGCCCCGCATAAAGCTTAAAGTTCCTTCCGCAGGAACGATGACTTCAAGCGCTCTGCCTGCCTGAATTTGCGCTGCGGCCTGATAGTCAAAGCATATCTGGATCGGCGCGGCGCTGTCTTCCGTCAGCAGCCCCTGTTGCGCAAGGGCTTCAAACAAAAGAAGTGCGTTATTTAGAGAAAACGCATTGCCGTCCAGCCCATAGCTTACAGCAGCAAAACAATGCCTGAAAAAAGCGTCGCCTTCCGCAGCGAACATAATTGGTTCACCGGCAACCCGCAGGCTGTTCCAACCTGATATGGGGGCCTGCGTCAGGCTGCGGTCAACAGCGATTACCACCGTAGCAGCATAATGAGGATACCAATAGTAGGTTGGCTTACTTTGCAGCATGCCTTCCGCCTGAAAATCAAACAGCTCTACGGCAACGCTTTCGCGGAACCGCTCGGCGGGATACCCGATTGACCCGGGAGATATTTCATATTCGGGCAGCGCATCTGTAAGGACATGAAAATAGGGGGAAGCGGCATCGCAGGAAATTGTGTTGAAAACCGGTGCAGCACATGCGGAAAAAGCCGAAAAAACAAAGGCGGCAAGCAAAAACAACATTGCATTACGCATGAAAGCATCACGATTCATTGCTTGCCGCCGCCCTTTCCGAATGATTACTGAATATTTTATCGGATTTCATCGATTTTGTCATCTGGGAAAAACGATGTAACCGAATCGGTATACCAAGTATGAAGGGGCGGGGGAAATATGTGGTCCATTAAAAATAAAAAGCGGAGCAAGGATGCATATCGCTTGCTCCGGCGTGGCGCAGAGGGTGGGATTCGAACCCACGTGTGGTTTCCCACAAACTGATTTCGAGTCAGCCCCGTTATGACCGCTTCGATACCTCTGCAAATGCAAAATTTATTATACAGTATCATCAGCAGAATTGCAATCAGTTTATCGGCAAACGGGGCTGAACGAGACAGCAGGCACAGGCTTAGGCGGTGGCGGATAACAAACCGCGGCAGCAGAACAGGATCAACAGCGAGGCGAGAACATTCCAAAGCGCACCCAACAGGCAGCCTGCAAGAACCGAAAGCGCTCCGCTGATGGCAATTGCCGCGACGGCGCCGGGAACAACGAGAAGGATCAGGATCGTGAAATACAGCAGGACGATGAGCATTTTGTTTTTCAACTTTCCCAACAGCCGCTCAATCAACAACATCCCGGAGGCAAAAACTGCGCCAAGGCTAAGGTAAAAAAGGCCAGATCCCAACAGCTCGGAGACGGAAGGGTGGAGAAGCAGCGCTGTTGCAAGCAAAAACACAACCGTGTCTGCCGTATGCTTGATGAGCTGCGGCGCACAAATTGCGGCCAGCTTTGCAACCGGGCGGGCGGGCGCGACAAAAAGATAGTGCTGTGTCAACTCACGCGGGACACTGTTGGTCATTGAAAGAAACACGAGCATATAGGCGGAGAAAAACAGGACGAACCAGAGCCAATTGGGGTCGGGGCCTTCCGCGCGGAGCATGAACATCCCAAACAGGGGGCCGGCGAGCGCGGCAATGGTGGAGAGGGAGAAAAGCCAGAGGCTCTTGCGGGATTGCTCGCGCATGGCGCGGTAAAAGAATGCACTTGCGCCGTGCCCGCGCAGGGGCGGCAACTCCCGTTTCACGCGCTTGCTCACAGGGCCGGTGCTGACGACTTTGCCTTCTTTTGCAGCTGCCTTTACATTATAAGCATGTTCTGCCGCAAAAAGCACATCTTCATAATAATCCGCATCGCTGCGCACGAGCCAAAGCACCATCGCGCCGCAGCAAAGCAAGGAAAGCAGCACATACACCATTGCAGCGCCCCATTGCCCAACCGCTGAGTGCAGGGCGATTGCCCGCCCGAAGCCGAGCGCCGGAACATAATTCCAGGCATCGCTGCCGAAAAAACGAACAAGGGCGGAAACAAAATCTCCCCCGCGCATGGCGAAAATCACAACGCCGATCGCCAAAAGAACCATGAATCCTTTGAGCATGGCGTCGATGCGTTTACGCCATTGAGGACGTGCTGCGCACAGTGCATACAGGTTCGCGCTGAAAAGCTGGCAGAATACGCCGACGAGGATATAACCAATCATCAATCCTGCAACTGCCTCACCGCCAAGGCCGCAATTCATGCGCAGGTTCGGGTACTGAGCGAGCATGCATACCGAGGCCAGCACAAGGATTCCGGCCTGCCGCACAACACCGTAAATCAGGATCTTGCGCGGATTTACGGGCGCGGTGAAGAGCAGGTTTACATCAGCCATGGAAAAGAGCGCCATCCCCTGCTTCAGCCCCTGCAGAAGCGAGGTGCAAAAAATCAAAAGGAACACACCGTTTACGATTGCCGCATATGCGTTGAGGTTGCGCACCTCTCCGGCGGGCTCTCCGGAAGTCATCGTGGCGGAGAAGATCAGCAGCCCGGCAATGACGAGGTAGGGGATCAGCGCCACGGGCTTTTTAACCAATTCCTTCAATGCGTTTTGGATGGTTTTCCTGAGAAGGTAGAGTAGGGCTTTCATTGTGCGCCGGCTTCCTTTCGTTCCGTGATGTCAAAGAAAAGCTCCTCAAGAGACTCGCCGCTTGCATCCACCTCTGCGCGCGTGCGCGCTGCGGCGATTTTACCGTTCATGAGGATACGCAGATCGTCCCAAAGCTCGGACACGCTGTCAAGCATATGGGTAGAGATCAGCACGGCGCAGCCACGGTCGCGCTCTTCACGGAACACGGCCTTAAGCTCTTTGATGGCGTGCGGATCGAGCCCGACCATGGGCTCATCTACAAGAAGAAGCGTTGGCTCGGTCAAAAGCGCGCAGCAAATACTGACCTTCTGCTGCATGCCCTTGGAAAGTTCCTTGCCAAGTTTGGTGCGCTTATCGTCAAGCTCAAACCGGGCAAGCAGCGCATCCGCACGTTGGCGCCAGCCGCCGGTAAGGCCATAGGCCCGGGCGATGAATTCCATATGCTCATTGATGGTCAAAAACTCATAAACCGAAGGGGTTTCAGGAATATAGCCGAGAGCGCGCTTTGCTTCAAGCGATTTATTGTCGTGGCCGTCAATGGTAATTTCGCCTTCGAAACGGGAAAGCCCGGCGATTGCCTTGATTGCGGTCGATTTGCCCGCACCGTTGGGGCCGAGCAGGATGGTGATGCGCCCCGGAAGAACGTCGAAGCTCAAGTGATCGTTGGCAAGCAGTTTGCCGTAGCGTTTGGTTAATCCGTTTATATGAAGCATGGGGTATATAACTCCTTCCTTTGTGCGGTAGAGCCGCTTATACATAGTATATCATAGTCCACTTTTCCTGCATAGGCGCAGTGAAGAGCTGCCGCTTTGCATAGGGCGCGCCTGCCAGCCCACTCCATTTGCACGGAGGAAAAGGACGCTTAAAAGGATACACTATTTTAGGTGTAAAGTCAATACATCTAATATGGTGTGGGTAAAATAGCAATATAACATAAAAACACAATTGGTGGTGGCACGAATCAAACCGTACTATGAGATCCTCCGCAGTCTGCGGGAAGATCATGACCTGACACAGAGCGATGTTGCAAACCTCCTCGGCACTACGCAGCAGGTATATTCGCGCTATGAGAACGGCGTTAACGAAATGCCCGTGCGCCATATCGTCACACTCTGCAAGTTTTACCGTGTAAGCGCTGATTTTATTTTGGGTTTGCCCGAAAACGAAGGAGTATGATGGTGACACCTGCAAGGCGCCTGCGCTGGGACCGGGGCATGCCGGCAGAGTATTTTATCAAAGCAAGACTGAAAACTTAAAGCAGGAAAATTGCACACAGCATCATCTATTTGCGTATTCCGGCGGATGCCGGCCGATTTACCGCAGCATAAAGCAGGCTGCGGTTTCTTCCTATACATATCTGTAACAGCACATTGGGAAACAGCATAAGAATGAGTATGGCATGGAACGCGCCATGCACACCTTACATGTTTAGGAGGAATCGCAGTGTATAGAAATCTCAACGCCTCTTGCACAACATGCGCGAGCATGGTGGCGGGCAAAAGAACGACATATGATACGGTTGCCGCAGGAACCGTATGCACCAGCGAAGTATGCGGGCCGAATATCCTGCTCGGCGGCCAGCAGCTTGCGCAGATCAACTTCCCCATCCAACAGTATGGGGAAGGATTCTGCCCGGGTGAAGCGCTGGAACAGGGAACGATGTTCCCCGAGCTGGTGCTTTAAGGACGGAGGAGGGAATGAACATGGAAACAACGCAATGTGCTTTGTTGAACCAAATCAGCGAATACCAGTTCGTATGCGTTGAGCTGAATCTGTATCTTGACACACACCCGAAGGACGAAGCGGCGCGCGCCGATTATCTGTGCTATAGCAAAATGCTGCAGCAACTCATCACCCAATATGAGGAGCAATACGGCCCGCTGCAGAATTTCGGGCATTCGCCCACGGAAACCGGCTGCTACGTTTGCTCGAAATGGCCTTGGGAATAAGGAGGAACACCTATGTGGATCTATCAGAAAAAACTTGAATACCCCGTTAACATCACAGCCCCCGATCCCCGCATGGCAAAAGCACTTATGGCACAGTATGGCGGCCCGGATTCTGAGCTTGCCGCCTCCATGCGTTACTTGACACAGCGCTTCTCGATGCCGGATAATCGTGTACGCGCTACGTGCAACGATATCGGTACGGAAGAGTTAGCACATTGGGAGATGATCGGCACGATGATTTACCAGTGCATGCGTGGAGCGAGCCTGGAAGAAATAGAAGCAGCAGGCCTGCTCGGGTACTATACGATGCACAATCACGGAGTTTATCCGGCCGATCCCAACGGAGTGCCCTTCACGGCCAGCTACATCCAGTGCACCGGGGACCCGATTGCCGACCTTGTGGAGGACCTTGCAGCAGAGCAGAAGGCGCGTGCAACCTATGAGCACCTGATGACGCTGACGGACAATCCACAACTGATCAACCCGCTCCGTTTCCTGCGCGAGCGTGAAATCGTTCATTTTCAGAGATTCGGCGAGTGCCTGGAAATTGTTCAGGCGCTGCAGAGCGGCGAAACACGGACGTATTACCCGAGTGTTACGGTAGAGAGCGGCGGAGCCTGCATGTGCAGGCAGAGCAATTAAACGATCTCCTTGCGCATGGCGGCGCCCAAACAGGCGCCGCCCTTTGCCTGGAAATTGTTCATGCATTTTTGATTTGCCGCATATCGCTGCATGAGGTACAATCAGGGGGAACGGGCTGTGGAAAATGGAAACAACATGCCACAGAACGGATTGTTTTGCAGGAGGAATTGCTTATGAAGGCACTTGTGCTGGGCGGTGCGGGATACATCGGCTCGCATACCGTTTTTGCGCTGATTGAACAAGGTTTTGATGTGGCGGTGGCAGATAACCTGCAAACCGGCCACCGCGCCGCAGTACATCCTGAGGCGCGCTTTCACATGGGCGATGTGCGGGACCGGTCGTTTATGAACGATGTGCTGCAGCGTGAAGCGCCGGATGCAGTAATTCATTTCGCAGCGAATTCACTTGTTGGCGAAAGCATGCGGGAACCCATGAAATACTATGACAATAATGTGGGCGGCGCTTGCACGCTGCTTGCCTCCATGGCAGAGCAGGGGGTGAGAAAAATCGTATTCTCCTCTACCGCCGCTGTATATGGTGAACCGGAACGCATCCCCATCCGGGAGAACGACAAAACCATTCCGACAAACCCTTATGGTGAAACGAAGCTTGCAATGGAGCGCATGTTCCACTGGGCGGATGTGGCATACGGCGTAAAATCCGTGTCTCTGCGCTACTTCAACGCGTGCGGCGCACACGAGAGCGGATGCATCGGCGAAGCACACGCAACGGAAACACACCTGATTCCCATTGTCCTTCAGGTACCCAATGGCCAACGTGCGTCGGTAAACGTGTTTGGAAACGATTATGAAACACGCGACGGCACCTGTGTGCGGGATTACATCCATGTGACCGACTTGGCGCAGGCCCATATCCTTGCCATGTGCTATCTTGCCGGAGGCGGGGAAAGCGATGTGTTTAACCTTGGAACCGGAGTGGGTTTCACGGTGCGCGAGATCATTCATGCCGCAGAGCGCGTAACGGGCCGTGCGATTCCCGCTGTGGACGCGCCGCGGCGGGCGGGCGACCCGGCGCAGCTTGTCGCTTCCGGCGACAGGGCGCGCGAGGTGCTTGGTTGGCAGCCGCAGTTTACGGAGGTGGAAGAGATCATCGCTTCCGCATGGCGCTGGCATAGCACGCATCCGGATGGATTTGAAAACCGGTAAAGCGTGAGCCGGCCGGAACTGCAAAGGAGACGGAAAGCCTTGTGAAATAAATGCCGTGCAGAGCTTGCGGAAGCGATGCGCGGCATTTATAATAAAAATAATATTGTGGAGCAGTTTGGGAACAATCCCATTGATAAAACACGGCTGCCGCGCACTCCACAGCATGCGGGGCGGTACGAAAAGAAGGAGGCATTTTTAACCGCGCGGCTCGCGGTGCGGCAGTGTGGAGACCTGCCGTAATGCGCGGCGCAGCCAGCCTGCGCGCGCGAGGCGAACGAAGCGGAGGCTTCGCCGCCAGAGCCGGGGACATGGCAAAGGTAACGCTCAAAAACATCAAGAAGGTCTACGACAAAAATGTGGTCGCGGTGCAGGAGTTCAACCTGGAGATTGCGGACAAGGAGTTCATTGTGCTTGTGGGTCCGTCGGGCTGCGGAAAGTCTACGACGCTGCGCATGGTGGCCGGCCTTGAGGAAATCAGCGGCGGCGAACTTTACATTGGCGATAAGCTGGTAAATGATGTTCCGCCAAAGGACCGCGACATCGCGATGGTGTTCCAGAATTACGCACTTTATCCGCACATGACGGTTTATGAAAACATGGCGTTCGCGCTTAAGCTGCGCAAGGAAAAAAAGGAAGTCATCGACAAAAAAGTGCGCGAGGCAGCAGAAATTCTGGATATCACCCAGTATTTGGATCGCAAGCCGAAAGCGCTTTCGGGCGGCCAACGGCAACGCGTTGCGATCGGGCGCGCCATTGTGCGTGACCCGCAGGTGTTCCTGATGGATGAGCCGCTTTCCAATTTGGATGCAAAGCTCAGGAACCAGATGCGCGCCGAAATCATCAAACTCCACCAGCGCATTGACACGACTTTCATCTATGTTACCCATGACCAGACCGAAGCCATGACGCTTGGGGACCGCATCGTCATCATGAAAGACGGCTTTATCCAGCAGATCGGGACGCCGCAGGAGGTGTTCAACCATCCTGCCAACCTTTTCGTGGCGGGCTTCATCGGCTCTCCCCAAATGAACTTCTTTGATGCGCGCTTGGACAAGGACAATGAGGGCTACTTTGTCTCCCTTGGAACTGCGCGTGTGCATCTGCCTGAAGAGAAGCAGCAGGCGCTTCGCGAAAAGGGCGCTGTGCCGCAGGCGATTACGCTCGGCATCCGGCCGGAGCATGTGATGCTCTGCGCGGACGACACGGCGGCGCATATCTCAGCTACGGTTGATGTTTCCGAAATGATGGGGAGCTCTGTGCACCTTCACGTAAATGCTAACGGCAAGGACGTGGTCGTCATCATCCCGACGCTGGACTTACAGGGGATGCCGCAGCAGGATTTCGGCTATGGCGCAAAGGTGAACTTTACCTTCGGCGGCAATGTGATCCATATGTTCAACCCGGAAACCGGAATAAACCTGATTTAAAACAATAAACGTCAACGGGCCGTTCCGAAAGAGCGGCCCGTTTCTGGTTTCACAGCCGCGTCATTTTGTTTCACATTTTTGCACAGCAAAGCCTTTTTTTCTATATGGACAAACGGTATAATAAACGGCAAGAACAGAAGAGAAATCGGGATGGAGGAAACAAATGGGCAACATGAAGGAACACAAACCGTCGAAGAAGCCGCTGGTGTATTACTGCATTGTTGTAGCGGTTGTTATGCTGTTGCTTAATTCGCTCGTTTTCCCTGCGCTCATGGAAGCGCAGGTGCGGGAGGTCGGTTACAACGAGTTCCTGCAAATGGTGGATGCGGGCCAAGTGGAGCAGGTTGCACGCGACGATGCAGAGGGACTTATCACATTCCTTGCGACGAACGATGCAGGGCGTGAACGCGTTTACAAAACGGGCATTTGGCCGGACGAAACCCTGATGGAACGGCTGGAGAAAGCCGGAGTTAAATTTGCAGCGGCAATTCCGACGCAGAGCTCGCCGCTTCTGACGTTCCTGCTGACATGGATCCTGCCGATCCTGATTTTTGCGGCGCTTGGCCAGTTCATGATGCGGAAATTGCAGAGCGGGGGGATCGGCCCCAATGCAATGAGCTTCGGCAAAGCAAACGCAAAGGTTTATGTTGAAGCGCAAACCGGCAAGACGTTTGCGGATGTTGCGGGCGAGGACGAAGCAAAGGAAGCACTCACGGAAATCGTAGATTTCCTGCACAACCCCGGGAAATATGCAAAGATCGGGGCGCGGCTTCCCAAGGGCGCGCTGCTTGTGGGCCCTCCGGGCACCGGCAAGACGCTGCTTGCCAAGGCGGTTGCGGGCGAAGCGCAGGTGCCGTTCTTCTCTATTTCCGGATCGGAATTTGTGGAAATGTTCGTGGGCATGGGCGCCGCCAAGGTGCGCGACCTGTTCCAGCAGGCCAATGAGAAAGCGCCCTGCATCGTGTTCATCGATGAGATCGATACAATCGGCAAAAAGCGCGACGGCGGCGGACTTGGCGGAAACGATGAGCGCGAACAGACGCTCAATCAGCTTCTGACTGAAATGGATGGCTTTGACGGCAAGAACGGCGTGGTGATTCTGGCTGCAACAAACCGCCCGGATTCGCTTGACCCGGCCTTGCTGCGCCCGGGCCGGTTTGACCGGCGCATCCCTGTGGAACTGCCGGATCTCGGCGGCCGCGAGGCAATCCTCAAAGTGCATGCGAAGGACGTGCATATGGCGGCGGATATCGATTATAATGCGGTCGCACGGGCGACGAGCGGCGCCTCCGGCGCTGAACTTGCGAACATCGTAAACGAGGCGGCGCTGCGCGCAGTGCGCATGGGACGTGATGTTGTGGAGCAGGCGGATCTGGAGGAGAGCGTGGAAGTAGTCATCGCCGGCTACCAACGCAAGAGCGCAGTGATTTCCGAACAGGAGAAGAAGATTGTAGCGTATCATGAGATCGGGCATGCGCTTGTCGCTGCAAAGCAGAGCGATTCGGCACCCGTGCATAAAATCACCATTGTGCCGCGTACCTCTGGCGCGCTTGGATACACGATGCAGGTGGAGGAAGGCGAGCGGTTCCTGATGAGCCGGGAGGAAGCGTTTAACAAACTTGCTACGCTCACCGGCGGCCGCACAGCGGAGGAACTGATCTTCCGCAGCGCAACGACCGGCGCTTCCAACGACATTGAGCAGGCTACGCGTCTTGCCCGTGCGATGGTTACGCGCTATGGCATGAGCAGCCGCTTTGGCATGGTTGCGCTTGAAACTGTGGAAAACGCATACTTGGGCGGGGATACCTCACTTGCATGTTCACAGGAAACGGCAGCGCTTGTCGATCGTGAGGTTGTTGCGTTGGTGAAGGATGCGCAGGAGAAAGCACGCGAAATCCTTACCGAAAACACGGATGCGCTGCATCGGCTCTCCAAATATCTGCTGGAGAAAGAAACCATAACCGGCGAGGAATTTATGCAGATGCTCAATGAACGGGCATAAGGGCCTTTGTCCGTCAGATCAGTGACCCTCTCCCGAGTTCGCATGCGCAGTTTGCATTTGCGGCAAAGCCTTGCCTGACTAATGCTTTCGCACAGCTGACCAGATGCTGCCAAGAACAGCCGAAGTCTCCGCGGACTGCGGTTATGCCTCCTCCGGCTTGTTTTGAAAGAACCGCCTGCGCATCAAGCGCAGGCGGTTCTTTTATTAAAATCATATAATCGTTGTTTTTTGCATTTTCTATGGTTTATGATACAGCCGGGTTAACTGAACATGCCCCAATTGAAGCATGGCCTGCGTTTATCCGATGTGAATGCCGCCGGAACCGGAGGAAGTGTTGCTTTCTTCCTCTTCCTGCAAAACGGCATCCGCCACGCCGGAAGGAATTGCCCCCATGCCGCCGAGGCCCGCCCAAATCGAATCTGCAAGCGTGCGCACAGGCGGAGTATATAAATCAAGCAATCCCTTGCTCTCGCGCCGCAGCGCTGTTTTCAGGTGAGACATTGCGCTTTGCAACGCGCTGCACTCAGCAGAGGGGATGCTGCTTTTGTAGTTGGTCAGCAAATACTGCGCATCAGCGTAAGCGCGGTTGCCGGCGGAAAGCTCCGTTGCAATCGCAAGCCGGTTGGTTCCCACATAAAGCTTGAGCGCTTCCGCATCCGCATTGGGATCCACAATAACCTCTGCGCCGAACACATCGGAAATCAGCTCTTGCAATTTCAGCGTGTGCAGGCACCAGCAATCCCGCGCATACAGGCTCATATATTCGCCGGGAACCATATGGCGGTTCAGCCCGGCAGAATCCATGCGCACCGCCACCAACGCAAGCGCGCAGATTTGCTCAAAGCTGAGGTTCGTTTCAATGTTGCTTTGAACCGCTGTATAGATTTTTGGGATATTTGCAATTTGCCCCGTGATCTTCATCTGATTAAAAATGGCAAAAAGCATGCGCTGCTGCCGATCGGCGCGCGCTACATCGGAACTGCCTTTGCGCTGGCGGCAATAATCCAGCACAGCCTGCCCGTCCAGATGCTGCAAACCGGGATGAAGCTCACGCCCGTTCATTGTCACCTCAATATCCACGTCATATTCCACGCCGCCCATGGCGTTAACGACATCTTTCACGGCATTCATATCCACACTTACGTAATACTGAACCGGGATGCCGCCAAACAACGCACTGACGGTGTTAAGCGCGCTCTGATAACCGCCGTGCTTGAGGCCGCCGCCAAGGGAGAACGCGCTGTTCACCTTGCCATATGGGTCAAGCGGCTCGATCAGTTCGCCCGACTTATTATAAAGCTGCACATAGCTGTCGCGTGGAATGGAAATCATATCCACTGCATTTGTTTTGAAATTTACCGTAACAAGGATCATTGTGTCCGTGCGGAACGAACCGGAAGCCTCTCGTTCTTCGCTTTTGTCAATGCCGAACACCATGATGTTCACACGGTTCTTCATAAAACTGAGATCCGAAAGCGATTCCAGCTCTGCTTCGGACATGGGCGCGGGGGTTGGCTCCGGAGTAACGGCGGGTTCCGGTGCGGGACTATGCGCGCCCGGCGTTTGCAGCGGCGCAGCCGAAGGCGTAGCAGGTTCGGGCGTTGGCGCTGCAGTCGCATCAGGCGTAAACAGTGCGGCCGGAGTGTTGATCCGCAAATAAAAAATGCCGATGGCAGCCAGCAAAAGCAAAAGCAATGCGGCAAGAATCAGCAGAATAGTTTTTCCGGTTTTCCGTTGTTTTGACATATTCATCACCTTCTTGATGGCATTATACCTTGTTTCAAGCAGCGATACAAACCATATGTTTGCGAAGCTTGTGAACAAAAGATGAACAAATTGCCGCAAAGAAACGCGCAGGAAAAAGCGCGAAAAATATGAAAGGTGGATGAGAAAATGCGTTTTCAGGGCGAAACAGGTTCACATCGGGGGAAGATATATGATATAATCCAGACAAACAGGATGGCTGATCATGCATGAGGGGGAACGAAACAAGCAAATCAAAACCGCAATCAGAATTCTGAAAACGAAAGGGGAGGGCATGCATGGCAGGCCGGTTTGATACAGCAACGATTAAAGAACAGGTTTACCAAATCCTTCGCCGGGAACTGGTCCGGCAGCGGTATGAACCGGGCGAATGGCTGCAGGAGAACGAGATTGCGGAACGGCTTAACGTTAGCAGATCCCCGGTGCGGGAGGCTTTGCGCATGTTGACGGGGGAGGGGCTTTTGGTGGAGATCCCCAAAAAGGGCGTTTATGTTAGAAAGCTGACGGAGGATAAAATACGGGAAAATTTTTCTATCCGCTGCCTGCTGGAAGTAAACGCAATTCAAAGCTTGCATGATTTGCAGACAGAGGCAGCCGAGGCGCTTCTAGCGTGTTTGAGCCGTGAATGCACGGCATATCCCGATCGGGATCCTTGGGAAAAGCAAGACGAAGAAAGCCTGCACGCGTTGCTGATGCGGCTTGCCGGAAATGAGACGGCGGTTCAAATTCACAAAAAACTGTGCGACCAGCTTTTGCTGATCCGTGTTTCCGCTCTTTCCTGCCAAAGCGATGCGGAACGTTTCTTGTCTGAGCACGCGAAGATCGTGCAATACATTCTCGAAGGGTGTCTGGAGCGTGCGGCAGATTTGGACAGGGCGCACCTGCTGCGAACCCAGGAGCTTGTATTGCAATATGTATGCCGGAAATAATTATCCTCTCATAAAAACAGCATTTTCTCCAGTGCATACTCCATTGCACATTCGGAATATATAGTATAAAATATATAAAATTTCGCGTATGGCCGCACATTACGGCGCGGCCCGGCGCAACAATGACGAAGGAGATCCGCCCAATGGCAAACACGATCATTCCAGACGGCTACCGTTCCACAATGACCCTGTATGAAACGCAGGATGCAATCAGCTTCATTAAACGATCTTTTCAGGATGGGCTTGCGCGCGCGCTGCGCCTTAAGCGCGTTACAGCGCCGCTGTTCGTGCAGCCGCAAAGCGGCCTTAACGACGACCTGAACGGTGTGGAACGCCCCGTAAGCTTTGATATTCCCTGCGCGCAAACCGAGGCGCAGGTGGTGCATTCTCTTGCAAAATGGAAGCGCATGGCGCTTTACCGCTATGATTTCCATCCGGGAAAGGGGCTTTATACGGACATGAACGCGATCCGGCGTGATGAAACGCTGGATAATCTGCATTCCGTTTACGTAGACCAGTGGGACTGGGAAAAGGTGCTCACGCGTGAAACACGAAATCTGGAAACGCTGCAAAACACTGTGCGTTCCATCGTAGGCTGTGTTTGTGACACGTTGGATGCACTTAAGGCGCGGTACCCACACATCAATACCGAACTTTCGCGCGATGTCAAATTTATTACAACACAGGAATTGCTGGACCTTTATCCGGATATGACGCCGAAAGAACGGGAGGCCGCAATTACACGCGAATATAAAACCGTGTTCCTCATGCAGATCGGCGGAAAACTCAGCGATGGAAAACCACATGACGGCCGCGCACCGGACTACGACGATTGGTCGCTTAACGGGGATATCCTGTTCCATTTCCCACTGTTGGACTGCGCGCTTGAAATTTCGTCTATGGGAATCAGGGTAGATGCGGAGGCGCTGGATCGGCAGCTTGCAGAGGCGGGCTGCGATGCGCGCCGCGCGTTACCGTTCCACAGCATGTTGCTTGCGGATCAACTGCCGCTCACCATTGGCGGCGGCATCGGCCAGTCCCGCATTTGTATGCTGCTGATGAGCAAGGCGCATATTGGCGAAGTGCAATGCTCAATTTGGGACCGCGAGACGATAGAAAGTTGTGAAAAGGCGGGAATTGTCCTGCTTTAAAGCAAAATGAGCTGCAAAACGAACGGCTTGTGCAGACGTTTGCACAAGCCGTTTTGCTTCATTCTGACAGGCTTTCCGCCCTCCCATGCTCATAAGCCCGTTGACAAAGGAACTGGAGCATTTGCTCATAAGCTTTCACGATTACCATAACATCTTCGCTTTCACCGCTTTCGTTTTGATCGAGGATGCGGGAGAGCCGCAGGCGGGCCGCAAAAATTTCTTCAGCGAGCATGTCGCAGGGGCTGCCTTTTGCAAACTCGTTGGGATAGTTTGCGTCATAGTCGATGCAGTGCCCCATCATGTGATTGTAGATATAATCGAAAGAATCCATAGTTACCCTCCAAAATTTTTCTGGTTACAAGAATAGGTCAAAACGACCATAATTTCAAGTAGGTCACCGCACCATAATTTTAGCATGGAGCGATTAAAAACACTTAGGAAAGCCAAGGGGTATACACAAATCAAAATGCAGATGCTCACCGGCATTGATCAGAGCGATTATTCCAAGCTGGAAACGGGGAAGCGGAATTATTCCTTTGATCAATGCAGGCGGATTGCACTCGCGCTCGAAACAAGCATGGATTACCTTGCCGGGCTGACGGATGATCCCGCACCGTATCCACGCAGGGAATCCGATGCCGCGCGCAAATGATGCGCAATACGCCCAAAGGGACTTTTCTTAACGGTTTTAACGAGATTTTATCTATATTGCAGATAAAACAGGACATCATCAAAAATCATGTACATAATATATTGTTAGGTGGTAAACATGATTTTTGAGAACATCCGCGCTCTGCGCGAAGATAATGACTTAACGCAACAACAGCTCGCCGACTATTTGGGAGTGGCGCAAAATACATACTCACAATACGAAACCGGAAAGATCGCCTATACCGCTCAGGTTTTGGTGAAGCTTGCGGATTTTTACGGTGTGAGCGTGGATTATCTGTTGGGAAGAACAGATAAAAAAGCACCATAATAGAGCCAAGCAATGCAGCCTAATCATTGCTTCATCATAAGGGAATACACCCCGAAAGTCAATAAGGTAAATGCCGGAAAACAATTAAGGAATACTTGAGATAACGGATGCTGAACAGGGCGGCCCGATGTCCGTCCGGACGGCCACACGAATGCATGTTTGTGAGCTTTTGCGGCATCGCAGGGAGAAGATGCCTGGCAAAAGAGATAAAAGTACAGCTTATGCGCTGACAAAAATTAAAAAGAACCCTGCTGTTGAAGGGGAGTCGCTCAAGGCGGCTCTTTTTTATGGGCGCTGTTTCCGGTTTCAACAATTATCCGCTATATATGCATCGTTTGTTCTACACATATCACAAGGTGCGTATGGTATAGTACCCGTGGAAGCGGGAAGGGGGCGGCATATGTATATTGAGCTGTTTCTCCTGGATAATTTCGTAATGGATTGCCTGATGCTTCGCATTGCCGCAGCGCTTTGCGCACGGCGCTTGCCAATACGCCGCATGGCCATTGCATCCGCGCTTGGCGCCTGCTGTGCATGGGCATCGTTGTTTTTTCCGCCGTTATTGTCCCTGCCGGGAAAAATTGTGTGCGGGCTCCTGTTTGCGCTTGCCTTTCCGGCAAAGCGCCTGCGGGAATATACATGTGCTGTTGCGGCAGTATTTGCAGCGGCTTTTTTAACGGGTGGTTTTGCGTTCTGCCTGGCGCTTTGCTTTGGAGGCGGAATGGGTACGGGCGTGGTGCTTGCCGCTCTGCCTGTGCGCACTGCGCTGGTGATTGCGCTTGCCGCCACATTTGTACCGAATTTGGTGCGCCGCTTGCAGGCGCGGCGGGCGCAGGCGGGGTTTCGGGCGGAGGTCATAATGCATGCTGCCGGCCGGGAATACCGGCTAGATGCATTGATTGATACGGGAAACGGCTTGGTCGAACCGCTTAGCGGCAAACCGGTTGCCGTTGCGTATTTACCGGAGCTTGCAGAGCATGCGCACATCCCGATCCCAACGGCCACGGCACATGGCACGGACGTTCTTTATGCGTTGAAGCCGGAGCGCCTCTGTATAAACGGCCGTGAAAGCGATGCGCTGCTTGCGCTTTGTCCCACGCCAATCCGCGGCGCGGAGGCGCTCTTACCGCCGGTGCTGGCGGAACAAATGAATTTGGGAGGTTAATCCATGCAACGCTTTTTTGCCCGGTTGCTCATCGGAATTTACAGGCGCCTCGGGATTTTATCTTCGCTTTACTATGTAAATGCGGGCGAGGCGCTGCCACCGCCGCTTTCCAGAGAAGAAGAAAGCCAATGCATCCATGCGCTGAGCCAAGGGGATGAATCTGTGAAGCAGACGCTGATTGAACGCAATCTGCGCCTTGTGGTATACATTGCGCGCAAGTTTGAAAACACCGGTGTGAACATCGAGGACCTCATTTCCATCGGCACCATTGGCCTCATCAAAGCCGTCAATACGTTTGATACCACAAAGAAAATTAAGCTTGCAACATATGCTTCCCGCTGTATTGAAAATGAGATTCTCATGTATCTGCGTCGGAGCTGCCGCCTCAAACTCGAGGTTTCCCTGGATGAGCCCCTTAACATCGATTGGGATGGAAACGAACTTCTGCTTTCCGATATTCTCGGCACGGATGGCGACCTCGTTTACCGCGGGATTGAGGATGAGGTGGATAAGGAACTGCTTGCGCTTGCAATGCGTAAGCTCACCCCGCGTGAAAAGCAGATCATGGAGCTTCGGTTTGGCCTTCGTGGCACACACGAATATACACAAAAGCAGGTTGCAGACATGCTGGGCATTTCCCAAAGCTATATCTCCCGGTTGGAAAAGCACATCATCAAGGTCCTCCGCAAGGAGATCATTTCGATGTCGTAATAGATGTCGTAATATAAGTACTGCCCGAAGAGGGGAGCTCTTCGGGCAGTACTCCTGCGTGCCGCCATGCCTGCAAACGGCACGCAAGCTACACAACCAATAAAATCAATAGTTTTCAGCTCTGAGCTCGAAATAGGCTTTCGGGTGCGCACACACGGGGCAGACCTCGGGCGCAGACTCGCCGATGTGGATGTGGCCACAGTTGAGGCACTTCCAAACGCATACGCCGTTGCGGGAGAAAACCTTGCCTTCGTTGATGTTGGCAAGCAGCTTGCGGTAACGCTCCTCATGCCCTTTTTCGATGGCGGCTACGCCATCGAAGAGCCGCGCGATGTCTTCAAAACCTTCTGCGCGTGCTTCGGCAGCGAATTCGGCATACATATCCGTCCATTCATAATTCTCGCCCGCAGCAGCATCTACAAGGTTGTCGGCAGTGCCGGGAACCTTGCCGCCATGGAGCAGCTTAAACCATAGCTTGGCATGCTCTTTTTCATTGCCTGCGGTTTCTTCAAAAATTGCGGAAATTTGGACGTAGCCCTCCTTCTTCGCGGCGGAAGCATAATAACCGTATTTGGTGGCAGCCTGTGATTCGCCTGCAAATGCGGCGAGCAGATTGGCTTCGGTTTTGGTTCCTTTGAGTTCTTTCATGGTTGAGTCTCCTTTCAGAATTTAGTTAGTGTGCTTTATTGTTTGCGCTGCAAGCGCTGCAGATACCATGGAATACAAGCGTCATACCCGTTATGGCCATGCCCGTATGTGCGCTCGCGATGCTGCACAGGTCGGGCAGGGGAGCGCGTGGAACATCAATCACGCGGCCGCAGCAGGTACAGATCGCATGTAAGTGCGGAGTGACGTTGCCATCGAACCGGTCCGGCCCGGAAGGCGTCGTGATGCGCCGGAGCGCCCCGTTTTCGGCAAGCTGGTTCAGGTTGCGGTAGACCGTTGCAAGGCTTACATCCGCATCGCCGGCCCTAAGACCTGCATAAACCTCGTCCGCCGTGGGGTGGGTGCAGGCAGCGCGCACATAATCCAATACAAGCTCTCGCTTTTTTGAATAGATCATGTGCACCTCCATTAAGAATAAGAATTATTCTTAAATTAATTATACCTGATTTACACAATTTGTCAAGCTGCTGAAAGAATATATTTTTTTGATTGGAATCTTGTATGCATTTGCGGCTCTTGCAAGCAAACGCAGAGGGGAATATAATTAAGAAAAAAGGCGGTATGACGCCGCCTGAACGAGGTGGGAAGAATGGAACCATATGCGGAGATTAACGCGCAGGTAAACGCGGCGCTGGACGAGTTGTTTGCAGCGGCTGACACGCTTCGCGCGGGCGATATTTTTGTTGTGGGCTGCTCCACGAGCGAGGTCATGGGAAAAATGATCGGAACCGGTTCAAGCGTTGAAGCAGCAACGGCGATTATGGACGCTGTGTTGCCGCGCGTGAAAGAGCGTGGGCTGTTTCTTGCCGTGCAGTGCTGCGAGCATCTGAACCGCTGCCTTGTGGTAGAACGTGAATGCATGGAAAAATTTGATTTGCAGCAGGTGTGGGTGAAACCACAGCTTCATGCAGGCGGTGCTTTTTCGATGCAGGCTGTGGCGCGCTTTGACGACCATGTCATGGTGGAAGACCTGCGCGGGCGCGCATCCGCGGGCATGGATATCGGTGGAACGTTCATCGGCATGCATTTGCACCCGGTTGTTGTTCCCGTACATGCGAAAACGCGCAAAATCGGAGAGGCAAACCTTACTATGGCGCGTACGCGTCCTAAGTACGTTGGCGGCCCGCGCGCACAATACGATGAAATGCCGCACCCCAAAGAATAATGGATTTCTCTGCCAAACGAAAATCTGTGAAAGAAAATATAATATACAATAAATAATTTAAGCGAAAAAGGGCGGAAAATGAAAAAAGCCGCTCTTTTTCATTAAAAAGTTGTTGCGTTTTAAAAGCGAATCAATTATAATAATAAAAGTTATCCAAAGCTTCGGGTCTGTGGTTGCAAGTCGATGCCAGTCGCAGGCGAAACGATCCACATAAGCGGGGCAAAGTTCCCGTGAGCATGGTGCGGCTTAGATGTAAGCCCGGCCGGGGCGCAAGCCCCGAGAGGAGCAGTAGTGGGGGGCAAAAATGCCTAGTAGCGAACCTTCCGGCCGGCGGGTGTGGGGGCAAAGACCAGGTCAGCCGAAACTTGGAATAACAAAAAATAATTTTACAAGGGGATATCAGACACATGTTCCAGGACAAGACATTGGTATGCAAGGATTGCGGCGCGGAATTCGTTTTCACCGCAGGCGAACAGGAATTCTATGCCGAGAAAGGCTTCCAGAATGAGCCGATCCGTTGCAAAGCGTGCCGGAACGCCCGCAAGAGCCAACGCTCGAACGATCGTGAGATGTATGATGCGGTCTGCGCACAGTGCGGCGCGCCCACCAAGATCCCGTTCGTTCCCAAGAACGACAGGCCCATCTACTGCAGCGCCTGCTTCCAGAGCCGCAGAGGCTAAGACCACACTGACGGTTTAAGCAAGCGCGCTCTGAAGGGCGCAGCGACCCCCGTGCTTGGGGCTAATCCCCTTTGTTCCGCGCGATGCGGCAATAACGGTGAATTAGAAAAGGCAGAAAAGCTTCGGCGTACAGCCGGGGCTTTTTTTGCGCGCTGAATCCACGCAAAAGCGTTGCATTGTGCAGCAAGGATTGCTAAGATAGAAAAAAACGAAAAGAGGCGTTTGTGATGAACCAAAGCACAAAGGGCATCCCCAAAAAAGGGTTGCCGGAAGGCTTCCTTTATGTAGACGAAGTAATTCAAGACTGCATTGTTGATGCAAAGTACGCGGGGACGGATAATTTCATGGGACGTCCGGCCGCAGGCTATGAGGCGCCGCTTGTGGTGGTTACAAAAGAAGCTGCACAGCGGTTGGAAAAGGCGGCTGCGGTTTTCCGGGATAAGGGCTATCTTATGAAATTTTATGATTCCTATCGCCCACAGCGCGCAGTGGACGATTTCATGCGCTGGGGCGCGGATGCGGAGGATGACCGCCGTAAGCCTGTACACTATCCAAACGTGGAAAAAGGAATGGTGATTGAGCTTGGCTACATTGCCCGCCATTCCGGACATACGCGCGGCTGTGCAGTGGATTTGACGCTGGTTGATGCTTCCACCATGCAGGAACTGGATATGGGGAGCATCTTCGATTTTATGGATGAACGCTCCCACCATGGCGCGCCGGGTTTATCCCCTTTGCAGGAGGAAAACCGCAGGCTGCTTTGCGAAGTGATGTGTGCGAACGGTTTCCGCAGATATGAGAGCGAATGGTGGCATTATGCCGTTACGCCTGAGCCGTATCCGGATACTTACTTTGATTTTCCGATTGCGTAACGAATATCGGGCTTGACGCAGGCGGAAATCCCCTTTCCGGCTGTGCCAAGCCCGCAAATAAGATTGAAAAAAAAGGCGCGGCATGGTATGATAAACATGCTTGGAAACACACTTCATTAAAAGGAGAAACAGGAGAAACAAATGAATTTCGACAGGGAGCTTGATGCACGCAAGGGCGAACTCATCGAGAGTCTCCAGGAGCTGATTCGGATCAAGAGCGTAGGAGAGGAAGCAGGCGCGCATCCGTTTGGCGACGGGCCGCATGCATGCCTGATGGCCTGCCTTGCACTGGGCGAAAGGCTTGGGTTCCGCACAGCCAGTGTGGATGATATGGCAGGCTATGTTGAATTCGGCACGGGCGAGGAAATGGTTGCCGTGTTGGGTCACTTGGACGTTGTGCCGGAAGGGGACGGCTGGAAGTATCCGCCCTACGGCGCAGTGATCGAAAACGGCAGGCTGTATGGGCGCGGCGCGGTGGATGACAAAGGCCCCACCGTTGCGGCGCTGTATGCGCTCAGAGCCATTGCGGATTCAGGATTGCCGCTTTCACGCCGCATCCGCGTCCTCTTTGGCCTGAACGAGGAAAAGGGCTCGCTCTGTATTAAACATTATGTGGAAAAAGGCGAAGAACTCCCCGTGATGGGCTTTACGCCGGATGGAGAATATCCAATCATCAACGGCGAAAAAGGCATTGTGACCGCCACGTTTTCACGCAGGCTCGGTTCCACCGGCGACAGGCGCATCGCTGCGTTTTCTGCGGGCATTGCTTCCAATGTGGTGCCCGAATTCGCCGCGGCACAGCTGACGTTCGGCGTGGAGGGAACGCTGCCGGAAAAGGTAGCGGCAAACGGAACAAGCGTGGAAGCGCGCGGCGTGAATGCGCATGGCAGCACGCCCGAACTGGGGGAAAATGCCATTGGGCGCCTGCTGATCGCACTCGATGGCCTTGGGCTTTCCGGAGATCATGGCGAGGCGGTGCATTTCCTTGCGGAACATATCGGAATGGAGACGCGCGGCAAGGGCTTGGGCATTGCGCTGTCCGATGAAATCTCCGGCGATCTTACGCTCAATTTGGGCGTTGCAAATTTTTCGGAGGATACTCTTTCCGTTACCATCAACATCCGCTACCCTGTTACGCGTAAGTTTGAAGAGTTCTATCCCGCGCTTGTGGCAAAAATGGCGGAGGGGGGCTTTGTGGAAACCGGGCTTTCCCACAAAAAGGCGCTCTATATGCCGCCGGAAAGCGAATTGATTCGGTGCCTTGCAAAGGTATATGAAGAACAGATGGGAGAGCCCGCGCGGCTGATTAGCATGGGCGGCGGCACATATGCGAAGGCCATGCCCAATACCGTGGCGTTTGGCCCGATTTTCCCGGGAGACGAAGCGGTGGAGCATAAGCCCGATGAGTACATTGAGCTGGATAAGCTGATGAAAAATGCGAAGATTATCGCGGCCGCCATGTATGAAATGGCGAAATAACGCCCAGTCATTCATTAAAGGAGGAACATGTTAACATGAAGATTACGGAAATCAGGATAGGCAGGATCTCCGTCCCGCTGCGCGTACCGTTTAAGACGGCGCTGCGCTCGGTGGACAGCGTGGAGGATGTCGTATTTGAATTTCATACTGATACCGGTGCAGTCGGTTATGGCGAAGCGCCACCCACAGGGGTGATTACCGGGGATACCACCGGTTCGATCATCGGCGCAATGCAGGATCACATCCGCAAGGTTCTCATCGGCCGGGAAGTCGATGAGTTTGAAAACTGCACGCGGGCGCTTAACGGATGCATCGTAAAGAACACAAGCGCGAAGGCTGCGGCAGACATGGCGCTTTGGGATCTTTATGGTCAACTCCATAAAATCCCGGTTTACAAGCTTCTCGGCGGCGCACGCAAGAGCATCGTGACGGACATTACCATCAGCGTCAACGACCCGGAGGAGATGGCGCGCGATGCGATCGACGCTGTGAAGCGCGGGTATGATTGCCTGAAGGTTAAGGTCGGCAGCAATCCGGCACTTGATGTGGCGCGCCTTGCGGCCATCCGCGCGGCGGTGCCGAAGGATATCTGCGTGCGCATTGATGCGAACCAGGCGTGGAAGCCCAAAGAGGCTGTGCGCATCCTAAATGAGATGCAGGAGAAAGGGCTTGACATTGAGTTTGTGGAGCAGCCTGTGACAGCTCATGATTTTGAGGGCTTGAAATACGTTACCGAGCGTTCCTATGTGCCGGTGCTTGCGGATGAAAGCGTGTTCTCGCCTGAAGACGCGCTCAAAATCATGCAGATGGGCGCTGCGGATCTTGTAAACATCAAACTCATGAAATGCGGCGGCATCACCAATGCGCTGAAAATTGCTTCCGCTGCGGAGGTTTATGGCGTGGAGTGCATGATCGGCTGCATGCTGGAGGCCAAGATCAGCGTTACAGCAGCGGTGCACCTTGCCTGTGCAAAACAGATCATCACAAAGATTGATCTTGACGGCCCTGTGCTTTGCCGTGAGGATCATATCCTGGGCGGCGCGCTGTTCAACGAGAAGGAAATCAGCCTCACAGATGCCCCTGGCCTTGGCATCGAGGGCGTGATGGCGGGCAAAATCCGGTATATTGACTAACGGGCCCATAAAGCTGTGGATAAGCAAACGGAGGCTGCTTCCTGCAGCCTCCGTTTCATGAGCAAAACGCGCATTGGGGCGCGGAATGGAGGCGGGTTTTATGTATACGATCATCAGATTTGCGTTTTGTATCATCGCGGCAATTGCGGTACTGGCGCTTTGCAAACCGGTGCGAAAGTGGTTCTTTGCGCTGAACCGGGGGCTTAAACTGATCCTGTTTGTGGGGTTCTGCGGCATTTTGCCGTTGGTGCTGCTTTGTGTTTCTCCAGAATCGGATCTTGTGCGCTTCAAAACGCCGGAAGAGGCGTACCATTACCTGAATGGACATGCGTACGACGACATCATATACGGCGCGGATTCCGCGCTGGCATTGGCGGTGACACAGGAAGGCGTTGTGTCCACTACGCTGCTGCACGGCCAGGAGGCTGAATGGTATATCAGCAAGCCATCCAAAAGCACCTTTTCCGCATCCGCTGCAATCGGTGAGATTTGCATAGACCGCTTGTCGATCCCTGAAATTACAGGATCCTATTGGTCTGTGATGGATGTTTGGGGCGAAATCGGCGCAGAACGAAGCGTTGCGCTCAACGGCGTTGCACCGGCGTTCCAAACGAGCGTTACGTTTCAGGCAACCGGGAGTGAAGGACAATATTGGTTCTTCTATTTGGAAAATGCTCCCACAGAGGTTCGGCTTACGGTGGATGGGGAAGACTTCGGCAATGCAGAGGTGCGCGAGTAGCATTCTCAACCCATGGTTGACACATTGTAAGGCTGCGCTTTTTGACAGCGGTAAGCTTTGAATAAACCTATGCCATTCAATAAATGAATAAGCCTGTGCAGATAAGGCAGCTTCTTGATGCATATGTTCCTTATCCATACCTATAGCAACAGCTCTCCCTTGCGGCTTTCCCGCAGAGGAGAGCTGTTATGCATGAAAAGGGTGGAGCGAGATATGCTCCCGGTTTTTAGGCGACGGGGAGTCATGCAAGCGGGATCAGCACGGAAACGCGGAAGCGCTGGCCTTGCGGTTCGAATGAACACAGGCCGCCATGCCGCTTCACAACGGCTTTTACGGAACGCACGCCTATGCCGGCTCCCGCGTGTTTTTGGGATAAAAAGAAATTGCTTTGTCGGTGCAGCTCATCGGTAAAACTGTTCTCTATGATGATGCCAAGCCGCTTGTTGCGCACATTTGCACGCAAATTAATGAAACGGGAGTCGTCGGTTTGCCTTTGGCAGGCTTCCAATGCGTTTTCAAGCAGGTTGCCGAGCAGAATGCACAGCTCATCATCAGGAAAATTCAGAACGGGCGGAAGCTGGAGACTTATTTGAAAGTCAGCTCCAACGCGAACGGCCTCTGATTCGTAGAAACGAAGGATTGCATCTACCACGGGATGATTTGTATGTACATGAACCTGCAGGGAATCGGTACGCGCTTCAAGCCGGTCCAAATATTCCCGAACAGCGGTTAAATCTTCGGCTTCGGCAAGTCCTTGCAGCGTGCGAATGTGTTGCCGGAAATCATGGGAAGCCTCCCGCGCGCGTTCTACCTGCCCGGAAAGCTGCCGGTAATGCTCTTTCTGGATGGCAAGCTGCTGCCGTGTCTGGCGCTGCTCTTCGGCAAAGCTTTGACGGAACCGGTAAGCGTTCGCAAAATCTTCCCAAAGGGTAAGAACAAGAATGCAAATCATGACCGCGCAGGCGATCTCGGGGAACCAGCCGCCGTAGACAGGCTCAAAAGCCGGGTAAAACCGATCCCAGGCCAAGGCTGTTGCATAACAGGTGGAACCTGCCAACAGGGCAGGGGAAGAAATGCTGTTGCGTGCAAACCCCAATGCGGCGATGCACAACAGGCAGGCTGCCACAGCATATTTATAGTACCCGGAAATCAGAGAACAGGCGAGCAGAGCATTCAGGCTAAGCTGCTGTGCGCATGCGCTTTCCACCACAGCAAGCAGACAGATGGCTCCGCACGGAATCGCAAGGGCGATGCGAATGCGAGGACCCAAGCCGCAGACCCCAGCCTGCAGCAGCAGCACGAGCAGAAGCGCTGCATGCAGGCAAAGCACTTCAACGGCAGCCCAAGGCTGCAGGGGAAGTGCAAACAGCATGCGCAGCAAGGGGACGCATGTATAGCTCATCGCGCAGAAGCAAAGCAGCGTAAGCAAAACCTGCCTTTGACGTTCTGCGCCAAAACCAAGGAAAAAGGAGAGCACAACCGCAGCAAGCGCAAGCACTAAAACGGTTGTGCGCAGGACAAGGCGTATATTGCGCATTTGCTCAACCGCTTCCACCGTTCCAAACGAAGGAGGATAAATCAGACCGCTGTATATGCCGGCATAGTCGCTTACAGCGAGAAGAAGCTGAACCTGCCCTTCCCCCTCAAAGGTAACCAGCCTGCTTTGCAGTTTGGATTCATATTGCTCCGGGTCAGGGTTTCCAAGCGAAAGAAGCTGTACTCCGTTTATGTATAGCCTGCAGGCGGAATAAACTTCCGGCAGTTCAAGCGCGTAGGTGCGCATCGGGGATGGTAAGTTGAGTGTGAGCCGGTAAGTTGCGCTGCCATGCGGGCTGCGTGCGGCATTTCCGGCCTCAAAGCCTCCATATTGGCCGATTGAAACGAATTGCCGGTAAGCTGAAGGCGTTCCGGAAGCAAAATCGGAAGGGGCGAACAGCTTGCCGGGATAAAATTCCCATTGCTGGATCAGAAACCGGAGCGGATATGTGGCAAGCTCTTCTTCTGTGAGAATCAGTACGCCGCCGATGGGCTGCGAAGCGGGGGAGGCATACTTGTTGTCGGCTTGTGCAAGCAGGTAAAACAACGCTGAAGAAACGACAATCGACGCAAGAAACACGGACAAAATGCGGAAAAATGAGGAACTGCGGCACTTGGTCATCGGGGTGTCCTCCTGCTTTTTATGACTTTAAGTATGAATGCTGCAAACGCAAAAGCAGTGAGACAGCCAATCAGTATCAGCACAACATTGCGCAGGCCGTTGGTTTGGGTGCTTTGTGCGGAGGCGGGAACTGCCGGTGTAAGGGCGGCGAGAGGAACCTCCTCTGCCGGGGCAGGAGAGGGCGTATCGCAATACAGAGTAAAGCTTCCGGTATTCTGGATAAAAAAGCTGGCGATTTTCAGCGATTCATCGTATGCAAATGCGCAGATGGAACCGCCATCTGCAGCCGCGCAAAGCATTGTGCCTTCGCCGGAAGGAAGCATTGCCGCAGGGACGGATACCCGGGTTGCGGGCAGAGAAGAAAGAGCGGTTTCTCCCTGCAAGATATCAAGGGAAAAGCCATAGCCATTCCGCTCGATCCGAACGGTGAGTGTTTCGCGGTCCGCAAGGTTGAGCCCGGAAAGAAAAGAAGAAGGAAGCTCTACGGAAATCCCTCTTTTTTCAAACAGCACAGTGTCGGGATTTGCAGCAAGCATCTCGGAGAGCCGCGCGCCGGAGACTACGGTCGTGGTTTGCGTAATGCGCTCGATCACAGTTGGGGAAGGGATGGCTTCCAGCATTGTGGGGGCAGGCGTGGCTTCCGGCGTGCGAACGGGCATCTGCGTGGGCTGCGGCGCAACAGACGGTTCGGGGGAGGGGCTTGGGAAGGAAACAGGCAGTGGGGCCGGCTGCGTAATGTCCGGCAGGGGCTGATCGGTTCGGTCGCCCCCGTCGCGGTCGCCGCCCACGTTTGAAACGAACACACCGCCATCGGCGGAGTAGCGCGTGGTCAGAACGTTGGAGGTGCGCCCACCATAGGTGAGGCGGAAATGACAGTCCGCATCCAAAGGAAGCGAACCGGTGAAAATTTCGAGTTCGTTTCCGCTGAAAACACCATATTTAAACTGATACCCTCCCCAGAAGGGTGTATATTCGGAAAGGATTTCCCAAGGAGCGTCACCAAGCGCAAATTCCACCTGAATGTTTTCGGGATCCTTTATCGTATAGAACCATTGGCAGAGGATCGTATTCTGTGGTGTCAGGAACGCCCCGGAAAGGTCGATAAATTCGCTGTTTAAAACAGCAACCATTGCTTCAGGTGGAGAAAAACCATCCGGCAGGGAAAAGCCGGATGGCATATGCATGAGAGCGGTTGCCCGGTACTGGCCCGGACATGTGAGATCAACACTGGAAAAGTCCCAGATAATGGGGAGCATAAGCGTTTCTGAAAACACGGTTTCAGCAGGCAGCATAAGCGCCGTGGCAGAAGCTTCCAGCATGGCGGGATCACTGCCCTGTGCAATCAAAAAAGGGGGAAAGTTTGCGGACGTAACGGAAGCAAGCGGCTCAGGAGCCATGCCGTCAGCATAAACGAAAAGGTACTTTTGCAGGAGCGGAAGCCCTTCGCCAAGCGCAAAGCCTTCCGGAAGGATATATTCGGCCGTGAGCAACACCCGGCCGCTTTGCGTAAGATCCAGTCCGTCCGGCTCCGGCCAGCGGAGGCCAACGTAACGGGAACTGCCATCTGAAAAATCGCATGTTACGCGTGTGGGAAGGGAAAGCGAATTCTGCGCAAGCGCATCCTGCAGCGTTGGATAAACGCCTGCGGGCAGACGCAGCAGGGCGTTCCATTCGCTTCCTCCGGCATAAACGCGAACAACGCAGGGAGCGCCGCTTTCCGCGGGCGCGGTTTCCCCGGATGCCCCGGAAAGCGGGAGAGCGCAGCAGAACAGCAGGGCAACGAGCAAACCGAAAACCTTACGCTTCATATAATATCACCGTCGTCGGCACAAAGCTGGCTTTTTAACGTGTGTGTCAAAAACGCTTTTTTTGCCGCGCTGATTCCTTTTTGGCGGATTGGCACGCAAGTTCCGTTGAACAGCTGGAAACTATCCTGTACGATGCCGTGAACATGATCAAGATTGATTACAAGGTTACGGTTGCAGCAATAAAAACGCGTATCCTGCGTAAGCGCGGCAAGCACTGTACTCATGCTTTCGGAAGAAAGGAGCGTTTCGGATGCAAGGTGAATGCGAGGCGTACGGGTCAGACAATCGACATAAAGAATATCGCGCAGCAACACACGGCTCATATTCTGTCCGGAGCGAACCACAAGGGAACGGTTATCCGAAAAAAGACCCGCACAGCAGATTTCAAGCGCACGGCGGAGTTTCTCCCGCTTTAACGGCTTTTGCAAATAGTAGCATGCACGGACGTCGTATCCTTCTGCTGCATATTCCCGGCTCCCCGTGCAAAAAACCAGCCGGCAGGTGGGATCTGATGCATAGATGCGGCGTGCTGCATCCATGCCATTTGTGCCGGGCATATAAATATCCAAAAAAACAATTTGAAAATGGCCGGGTACAAAGGCACTTAACAAAGCCTCCCCAGAAGGAAACTCTTCAAACGTAATGATAGTATCGCCGCTTTTTTCTTGGAAATAAGCATTGATCTCACTTCGCAGGATCAGGCGATCTTCGGAAATATCGTCAACAATTGCGATCCGCATCGCAGATATTCTCCTTTTATGCCCTTATTTGTTTCATCTTATCACAGAACAATATGCGTGTGAAAGACGTTCGGTAAAAAAAAACGACTTTTGGTTTGATTCGCTTGACGTTACATTGAAGCAAGGATAAACTAAAACAAAAAACCACGATCCAAATAAATCCTGACAGAGAACTAGACGGCGACACAAAAAAACAGGCTGCTATTTGATGCATAAAAATTGAGCAGTACACGCGGGAGGCAACCGATATACTGCAAGCTGCGAAAGGCCTGAATCATAGAATAAAGGAGCGGTGCGGGAAGCGGGTGCAAACTGCAGTGAACGAAAGAAAAACAGCAACTCCAGGAATCCATGCCATATGGATCCGGGTTGCGGCAGGGCTTTTAGCGGCGGCACTTGTTGCAACGCTGCTGCTTTCAAATGCGATTCGCATCCGTATTCAACGCATGGAAGAAGCAAACGCTGCGGCTGCCGCAAACAATTATCTTCTGGAAAATACTGAGTATGTAGGGCTTTCTGCGTGGGAACGCATCCAAAAGGTGGTTCGCCAGATGGCGGATCAGGCATCGCTTGAAAGCCATTATGAGAAGGCCTCCATCGCGATCGCTCAGGGGGAAAATGAAACAGCGCTGTACCACATCAATGAATGCCTTGCTTTGGTGGATGAAAGCTCCGAAGCTTATGAAGAACTGAAGATGAAGCAGGGATGCCTGCTCGCATTGCTGGAAGATTATGAACAGGCGCAGACCGTTTTCGATGAGGTTCTGCGGCGCGCTCCCGGGAATGCAGATGCTTGGCTGTTACAGGCACAACTTTTGCTTCAGAAAGGAGATGTAACCGCAGCGATGGAACATCTCCGACGTTATATTTCCTGCGCGGAGGAGACGGCGGATCAGCTCTCCGTTATGGCGCAGCTTTGCTATGGCGCGGGGGAATATGCGGATGCGCTCATATATGGGGAGCAGGCGCTTGCAATGGCGGCGGACGATGCGGCGTATGGTGAGCTGTTCCGCTGCATGGGCTATGCGGCGCTTCTCAGCGGCGATGACCGGGCGGAAAAATACCTTACCTCTGCGATTGAGCGTTTGGCGGACACGGATCCCGAACTGTTCTATTATCGGGGCGTGCTCCGTTTGGCGAGGGAAGATTACGAAGAGGCTCTCGTGGATTTCGACGCTGCGATTGGCCTTGGATATGGCACTGCGCTTGCATATTATAACAGGGGTGTGTGCTATTTAACGCTGGAGGATTACGAGCGCCTTCTTGCGGATATGCAGAAGGTCGTGGAACTGAACGAGGACGAAGAATTGACACAGATTGCACAACAGCTGATTGCGGAGCTGACTGTGGGATCAGAACAGGAATCATAACCAACCCGAACGGCAGGAGGTATACGCATGTTACAATTTGCACAAGCGGGCGAAAAGCGGGGGATGCTCACGGGCATTCTTATTCTGCTTTTGGCATTGGCTCTTTGCTTGCCTTCAACCGCATTTGCGGATGAGGCGGGCGCAGAGCCAGCGGCGGGCGAGGCGGCTGTGGGAGGAGAGGGCGATGTCGGCGTGGCCAACCCTCTTACACCAAACGAAGGGGAAGCAGCCATTGTGGAGCATACGCAGGAAGGTGATGGAGAAAATCATCTTCAGGAGCTGCTCGACCCGGCGCTGCAGGAGGAGAAGGACGATCTCACGTTTGAGAACGATCTCCCATCCTACACCAAAACGGTAAATGAAAACCTTGTCACGGGAGAAAAGACAGAGTACTATACGCTGACCGAGAACGGCCAGACGATTACTCTGCCTGTTGGAACACCCGTTGCAGACGATGTAACAACTACCGTTCAGGAGCCGATCGGCAATGTCCAGACAACGCTTACGGTAACGAACTCCACAAATGCGATCCAAAAGGCGGTCGATAAGGCGCTTCAAAATCTGAATGAAAAGAGCACTTCGGTCACCATTAACGTGGGGGCAGGTACGTATGACGGGGACATCAACATCAGCCAAAGTGTGGTTTCCGGCTTAAACGACTGGTCCGGTTTCACGCTGTATATTCTGGCGGAGGATGCTTATGATGCGCCTGCCGAGGGGGAACTGATCGACAAAGCCACCGTGAACGCGGACTCGCAAGGCAAGGCAAACGTCACGGGCAACATCAACATTGAGGGCGTCAACGTTGTGCTTGCGGGCCTGTATCTTGCGCTGGATAAAGCTGTCAATGCGAAGAATGCAGCCGTAACGGTAAACGGAACAGCGCAGAACGATACCATCAACGTTGCCGCCGAAGGAGACACAACCTTTGCTGTTAACGGCGGCGCGGGCAACGATGCGATCAGCGTTACCGGCATGGGCGGTGCTTCCACAGGCGAGAGCGAAGAAGAACAGGCAAAGTTCAGCGGGAACTCCATCATCGTTGTAGCCGGTGCGGGAGACGACACGGTTGCTGTTGACGTTTCCGCCGCAAACAATGCCCCCAAAGTGAACGTGGATGGCGGCACGGGGAGCGACAGGCTGCATTTCACCGGCAAGCTAAAGCAGGACGGCCAGGGCAGCGCTGTGAGCGGAGATGCTGCGGCTCCCATTATTAAGCTGATGAACAGCGAGGAGCATCTGCTTGAAATGGTGATTGCCGATGTGGAGAATTACACGGACGCGCTTGAGAACAAGAAGGAAATCGAAGTAACGGGTTCTGACGTGCAGCAAGAAAACGACCGGAAGGTTGTTGTGATTGACACGAAGGATGCGCCGTTTGTGAACTATGTTCTTAACGTGCAGGATAAAATGACAGTCGCGCAGATTTATGACGAAGGGCTGACACAGATCATCTTTACATCCCAACCGTTCGATTTGCGCGATGAAGAAGCTGCTCGTTCGGCGCTTGGCATTTATTATGACCAGCTTGAGGCGCTTATGCTTGCAGGAAGGCTGGCCTTCGAGGATGGCCCCAGCACATTCGGTGCGGAGGTGGAGCATGAGAACTGCCCTGATTTCCGGCTTTATGATATCCGCGTAAACGGCGCCGGCTTCCTGTCCGGGCTCATCGTAAAAGATCCGGCAAAAATGGGAGTTATTCCCGGATATACCGTTGGCAATATCGAAGCGGAAAAGCTGAATTTAAATTTTGACGGCACCCGCATTGGAATCGTTGGCACGGTGAAGGGAAACAACATCATCCTCCGTGCTTACGACGATGATATGACCCTGCAAATCGTGGGCAGCTCCGGGGATGCAGATCATGATGCAATCGTCCCTGTGAACGAGATCATTCCTGCTGCTGAGGATGTAAGCTTTGGCATCAGCATTATTGATCCCCTATCCAATGTATATATAAAGGTAGAAAAAGGCGCAAGCATAATTGCCGGAGGTTCTATCGTGATGACGGCAGGGGTGGATCAACGCAACGGATTCATTCCTTTCGCGGAGGGAATCAACCCTGTGACGGTTAAAGTCGGCAATGCAAAGATCGTCCTGGACGGTACGATCAGCGCAGGTGGAAGCTTCAGCGCAAAAACCGAGCTCAACGGTGCCGTAAAAGTAAACAATGCGATTCTTGCCAAGGCATTCATACCGGTGGCCGTAAACGTTGCCGTCTCCGAATCCGGCATCCGGGTGGGTGAAAGCGGAACCATCACCGCGGAGGGTTCGGTTTCCCTTTCGGCGGGGCTCACCCTCAACATCATGACGCGCAGCACCACAGGTGCTCTGCCAATTTCCCTCGCGGTCAGCGTTGTAGTGGCGGATGCCTATGTGGAAACGCTCGGGGATATCACAGCAAAGACAGGCAGCATTTTGATGGATGCTTCCGCAAAATCGCAGGTGATCACCATTGCTGCGAGCAAGGCGGATGAAACCACGACAATCACCGGCACGCCGGATATTGGGGCGGATGGCAAGCCTACCGGCACGAGCACCGGCATCAGCGGAAATTCATTTGGCGGCTTCTTCGCAATTTCGGTTGTGTTGCAGGATGCGTGGGCTAAGGTGCTTGGCGATGCAAATTTGAAGGCCGGGAACAACATTACCGTAAAATCATCTGCGGATGAACGTACAACCACAAAGGGCCTTTCTGCGGATGCGATGACAGCCGGCGCGAAGACTGCCGCAAGCCAAACGGTCAATCAGGCGGTCGCGATTTTCATGGGGATCATCGATAAGGTAAAAGGCGCCATCACGGAACCTTCCGCCGAGGAAAAACTGAAGGAAGCGGAAGAAAAGGTCGCGGCTACAGAAGGACGCAAGATCACCGCAGATGCTGCCAAGAATGGAACTGTTTCCGCAATGAACCGGGTGAAGGCGGGCGAAAGCGCAACGGTCAAGGTTACGCCGGAGGAAGGCTACAAGCTTGAATCCCTGACGATGCGTTATCTGCCGGCGGGTGCGGCCGCTTACGTGATTCAGGATGTGCGCAGCGTAAATGGAAAATACAGCTTTGTAATGCCGGATGCGGATGTAACGCTGCTTGCGAAGTTCGCGCAGCTTGCCCCCGGAGAGGAACCGGATCAGGATCTCTCGTCCCTCTATGGCGAGGAGAATGACAAAAGCACGAGCGCTTCCGATGCGCTCAACGACGCGACGGACGGAAACGGGAAAGTCACCACGCCGGAAAACCCCGGCAGCGCTTACCAGATTAAAGGCGACAGCTACACGGATAAAAACGGCACAGCCGTAGGCGCTGTAGTCCCGGAAGCAAACGCTTCTGATGCGGGGAATGACATCGTGATCATCGTGAATCCGGCGGCGGGAAAACAGCTGAAAGAGGGCACCCTGCAGGCGGTCTATACGCTTGGAGACAAAGTCATTACCTATACGATGGTGAAAAACAGCGCCGGGCAGTATGTGCTGCATATGCCTGCGGCAAACGTTGTGTTTAAGGCGGAGTTCGAGGATGCGCCCGCAGCACAGCCGGCAGCGCAGCAACAGACTTCGGGCGCAGGGTCTGCGAGCGTGCAGGCCACAGGCGCGTTGGCCGTTGCAGTTTGCATCAACGACAACGAAGCGGTGATCGACACCACCGGTACAATCAAAGCGGGCGGCACGCTCAATGTGGATGCGGACGCAGTTACGCAGTCCTCTCTCCTTGCGGATGCTTCCCCGGTTTCCAGCACGACTGTGCAGGGAACCGGCAGCGGCAGCTCTTCGGGTGAAGCCGGGGAGAGCGGCGGTGAAATCACGGGAGAGCAGAAGGCGCAGGTCATCATTCACGAAGGCAACCAGCACAGCGTGCATGATGTTACGATTGCAGCAACGGCAAACGGAGCAGTCAAAAGTTTGTCAGAAACCGCGTTTGCCTTCAGCGCAACGCCGCGACAGGGCTATTTGCTCGATCAAATCAGGATTTCTTTCCTGAACATGGAAGGAAACACCATCACGCTGACCCTGCGAAAAGGCAGCGGGGAAAACTACATCCTGCCCGAGGGGGCAAGTATACCGGCCGGCATGAATGTGACCGTGGATGCTACGTTTAAAGCGGATAGCCATGGCATTGCGCTCGACAAGAACGGCATCACGGCGGGCGTGAGCATCCCCGCCACGGCAAAGACCGGCGACGTTGTTACCATCAGCGTGGCAGATCTCGCGGCGGACGAAAAACTTGCCATCAGCTTCACCAGCAATAACGCCACCGTGACCGAGAAGGACGGCATCTATACCTTTGTTATGCCGGCGGGCGATGTATTGATTAAGGTGCAGAGGCAGGTTAAGGCGAACAAGATCGATCTTGCAAGTGCTGCAAGCGGGCTCGTTACTGTACAGAGCAATGCGGACAGCGGCGAGACGGTTGCCGTGCTGCTCACGGATACTGCAAAGAACAGCGGCAAGAGCTATACGATTACGGCACATGCCATAAATCAGGCGGGCGAAACCATTGATACCATTGCCGTAACGGACGGGAAATTTACAATGCCGCAACTTCCTTATGTGTATCGTGTGGAGATTTCCGTTGCGGAGGGCGACTTCAAGGCATATGAAATCAAGGCCGGGCAGACTGCAAACGGAACCATCATTGCCCCGGCACGTGCGGATGCGGGCGAACAGATTGAAATCAAGCTAACCCCTGCCGCGGGGTACCGCCTGAAAGAGAACACCCTTGTGGTAACGGTTGCGGTGAGCGGCACAGCATCCGCCTCCAAGACCATCACGGCGGATGCAAACGGCAAGTTCTTCTTTACGCTTCCGGCAGCAGAACAGATGGTAGCATTCCCCATCAACGTTTCGGCTGTGTTTGAAAAAGATCCGAATTATGATCCTTCCACGGGAGCGGGCAGCAGTATGAATAGGCCCCAAAGCGTTGGCCTTGGGGCGGGCGTTGCCGTGGGCATCACCATGCACACCAACAATGCGTTCATCAAGAACGGAACAATTGAAGCTTCCTCCATTTCCGTTACAGCGGACAGCGGAAGCGAAAACGATAAACTCCTTGCGGCGGCTGGGTCTGTTGCAGGCTGCTCACAAGGAGACTTCGGCCTTGCAGGCGCAATTACCGTGCAGGTCAATTCCTTTAAGACCCGTGCCATCGTGGGAGATACGGCAACGCTCACCCTCTCTGGCGGTTCCTTTACGGTGAAGGCCAGCTCTTATGAGGAGATTGAAACCAAGGCGGACGCGAATGGCCCGGCAAAGGCGGGCGGTTCTTCCGCAGGCGTCGGCGCGGGCATTGCGGTGGATGTGACCGGCATCGACGTTGCCTCGATTGTGGCGGATGGTGTGAACATCATTCAGAAGAACGATGCGCCGCTTACCAAAATAGAAATCACAGTGGCCCACAGCGGAAACGAAATGATGGAGGCGAAAGCCGGAAGCTCCGGCGGCATCTCCATAAGCCCTGTGGTCGCGCTGATGATTTCCGGCGCATATACGGAAGCGCGCCTTGGCAGCGGAGCAAAACTGACTGCAAAGGGCGATGTGCGTGTGGAAGCGCAAAGCGCGCTTGTGCGCGAGATGGCCGCGAACGCTTCGGCGGCCGGAGGCCGCGTCGGGGTGGGCGGATCATTCAACATTTCCATTCTGAATGACAGTGCGGAAGCATATGTGCGCCGCAGCTTAAAGAGCCGCAACCTGACGGTGAACGCAGTAAGCCGTAGCACGCTGAAATCCACTTCCCGTGCAGGGGCAAAGGGCGCAAGTTCCGGCAGCACTGCCGCAGGCAGCGGCACAGGAACCACAACGAGCGGCGGCTCCGGAGATGACGCGGACGACGGGTCATCCAAAGGAGAATCAGACCAACAGGCGGATCATCTGATCGGCGGCGGCGGCAAGCTTGCGGGCCGCACGGGAAGCACCAACACAAGCGCTGCCATTACCAACCGCATGAACAGCGGCAGGCAGGGCGCACAAACCAGCGAAGGCAGCATTCAGATTGCGGCTGCATTCAACCTGAACATCATGAAAAACCGCGCCGAGGCCAGCATTGCCGACGGCCTTTGGGTGCGCGCCGAGGATGACGGCAGCGGCCAGCACGGCACGATTTCGGTTACGGCTGCGAACAACACCGATGCGACAATCCGCGCCAACGCAAGCGCAACCAATTCCAAGATCGGCGTGGGCGTGGCTGTTGCAATCAACATCGCTTCTTATCATAATATTGCGTCCATCGGCAAGACTACCGTGGAAGCCAGCAAGCTTACCGTTTCTGCTACCATGCCGGCGGACTTGAAAAAGACTGCAACGACTGTTGCAAGCACGGGCGAGGCGATCAACAGCCTGGATGCTTATGTTACCTCCGGTGTGCAAGCGCTCCTGAGCCAGATCCTCGATGCGATCGGGCTTGACGAGGAAACCTCAGAGGCGGTTTCCAAAGAGCTTGCCACGGTGGTCGGTGACCTTGTCGGCACCATTACGCGGGAACTTCTTTCCGGCACCGGCCTTGAGCAGCTTCTTTCCACCGATATCGTTACCAAAATCGATAAGCGTCTGGGTGAGCTGGGAGAGGTTGTCACCGAAAGCGTTAAAACCCGGATGATTGATTTCGTGATCAATCAGGTGCTTTCTCAAATTGCAGGGCATTTCAACCTGAAAGATCAATCCACAACACCTACGGAACCGGGCGTCATGACCTTCTCTTCTCAGGTAAAGAAGGAACTTCAACTCATTGCGAGCGATGTGTTTGAAGGCATTGTGGACGTAAACCAGTTCATGAACTTCATCAAAGGGAACTGGCAGGAAACGCTGAAGAACAATGCACTCAACGCGGTAAAAAAATCCGGCAAGGTACTTACGACGGCAGCGCTCGATGGGCTGTCCAACTGGCTTAACCTCAAGATCAAGGCAAGCGACATCGGCCCCACGCATGAATTTGTGACGCAGGCTGTTTCCGGCGCGGGCGCTTCCAACGTGGGCGTTGCGGGCGCTGCAGCCATCGCGGTCATCAGCGGCGAAACAAAGGCATACCTTGCAGACGGCGATGCAAGTGTTCCTGTAGATGTGACAGGTACGCTTACCATTTTTGCGAAGGGTACCCAAGTGGAGGATACCGTTGCAAGTTCCGCCGTAGGAGACGACGGCATGCCGGACCGCAACAAAGCTGCGGGCGGCGACAGCGACGTAGGCTCCGGCAGCGCCGGAAGCTATGCGGGCAAAGAGGTGGAAGGCAGCGGCGGCAAGCTTGTGATCGGCACCACCAACAACGGCAGGATTACTTCGCTTGCAAAGCCCGCAGCGGATGAGGATACTTACCGCATTAAGGTTAAAGCTGATGAAGGCTACAAGCTCAGCGGCCTGACGCTCACGCGCAGCGACACCGGCGCAACGCTTAATGTCAACATTACAGGCGGCGTATTTGACGCCGCTACAAACGAATGGCTTTATACATACAGCCTGACGGGCGATGGCTTGGCAGATGATGCTGTGCTTACCGCGATGGCGCTCTTCGAGACGGATAACAAAACCGTGAAGAGTGAAGCCCCGCAACACGGAACCATCAAGGTAACGGACACCGCGGGGGCTGCTGTCACGGACGCGAAGATGGGTGACCGGCTGCTTGTTGTGGTTACCCCTGAAAGCGGCTACACGCTTGATAAACTGCAATATACCTACACCGTGAACGGGCAGGCGCAGACGAAGGACATTGTGACCTATGAAAAGGTGGGCGGCAATGTGCTTACGTTCTACATGCCGGATGCAAACGCGGTTATAAAAGCGACGTTCCGCATGTTGAATCCAGGCGAAACCCCGCTTAATACAAGCAGCAACACAACGAGTTCCGGAAAATCCGTGGGTGTAGGCGCGGCCTTTGCGCTGAATGTTGCGGAAATGACGGTGGAAGCCGGGATTGGGAAGAACCGTACCGTTACCGCAGGAAGTGCGGACGTTCGTGCGGAAGGTTGGCACGATTCCGATACCATAACGGTTTCCGGAACGGACCCGCTTTCCGGGGATGACAACACCGGTGTAAACCCCGATGGAAGTACGGCTCCGGGCGCGTCCACGGCCAAGGCAAAGGACATTTCGCTTGACGCATCCGCAGCAGTAGGCCTTATCGACAATACCGTGCGGGCCTATGTGCAAACTGGAACCTCCGTGACCACTACACGGGAGGATGGCATTGTTCTTTCCGAAAAAGAACTCACCGTAATGGATGCGTTGACCGGGAGGCCGGTGTTTAACCAAGCCGGCAAGCCGGAAACAGAGACAATCAAGGAGCTTGCAAGCTTCCGCCTGTCTGCAAAGCAGACTGGCCACACGCTGACCAAAGCAAGCGGATTTGCGGTCGGCGGTCAGGCTGCGGTTGGCGCTGCGGTTGCGGTGAACATTGCAAGCTCCGATGTAACGGCTGAATTCCTGGGCATGGGTAACCTTACCGGGGCGGCCGACATCACCGCCTATACCTATAATGAGGATGACAGCTACGGCATCGCAACCGCGATGGGCGCTGACCTTGAACGCCATCTGCAGAAGTTCCGCACGGGAACACAGCAGGCGGAAGATGCGGTAACCGGCGTTGCACAGGGCGATTACAGCAAACTCCATAACGATACCGGAACGCAGAACCAGAACAACCAAACGGCGGGCAAGGTAAACGGGAAACTGAATGAGAACAGCACAGAGACCAATGACGGCACCAACAATGCGCTTCCTGTTTCCACCAATGCGCTTCGCACCCAGAACGCAAGCACCGAAAGCACGCCGGATCAGGCCACGAACAAGGGCCTTGATTCCGCAAACGGAAACGTAGACGGCGGCGTTGCGAACCAAGCACCCACTGCGCAGAGCATGAAGGTTCAGGTTGCAGCGGCGGTTGGCCTCAACATCACCAACCATAAGGCGCATGCGACCATCGCCGGCAACCTTTCCGCCAAAACACTGCGGCTGCTTGCCGATAATGACGGCAACTTCCGTACCCGCGCAAGCGGTGCGGCGATGAGCCTTGCAAACAGTACAAACTCCATCGCAGCAGGCGTTGCGATCTCCGTGAATAACAACGAAGCGGTTGCGCACATAAGCGGAACGATTACCACCGATACCACCAACCCTGCAGAGGCTGCGCTCCCTGAACTGCGCGTACAGGCGCAGCTTACGCAGAATATGGACGGCGAATATCGTGGCGCGCTCGGGGCGCAGGCGCTTGCAGGTTCAGTCTCCGGCACGAATGCGAAAGCTACTGTTTCCGGCGCAATCGCAATCATCGTATCCCATGCGAAGACGAGTGCTGCCATAGCGGACGGATCAAAACTCACCGGTGCGGACATCGAAATCAGTGCGTTCGATCAGAGCAAGCTGGCGCTGCGTGCAGGGGGACTCTCCATTTCAAAAGGATCGCAGGTCGGCATCGGCGCATCAAGCGCGCTTATCTACGGCGAGAATACTGTGGAAGCGAAGATCGGAGACAGAGTCACCATCCGCGGTGCGAGCCTGACGCTCTCGGCCGAGAAAAAGGCGGTGACATTCGCTGATTTCACCCCCACGGTTGGCCTTGACACGCTCCTCACAGATTCCACCGGACTTGCGGCAGGCTCCTATACGCCCGGCATCATCGACATCAAGAAAGATACTACGGCGTCAAACAAGGGCTATACCGTTACGATCAACATCAGCACGGATACGATCCTTTCCGCGATCGACCTGCTGAACTTCCTGAGTTCCAACAACTACTATGCCGAAGCGATCGCAGGCGCGATTTCAGGAGGGACAGGCGGGACGCTAAGCCTTGCAGGCTCTATGGCGATGATCTTCTACAAAGCGGCGACCCGCGCGCTCATCGGCCAGAACGTCACGGTGGATGTTATTGGCGCTGCGGCCGTCACGGCGCAGGATCATGCGACGGCGCGCATCATTTCCGGTTCCATCTCCAGCGCTCCGGCAAAGGCAGGGGTAGGATTTACGCTTTCCACGCTCAACAATGAAAGCGCTGTGGAAGCCGTTGTTGAGGACGGTACGAACATCACGGCCGGCAGCTATACCCAGTCGGCGGAAGTTAATAACGACTTCATGGTGATTACAATCGCGGCTGCGGTTTCCACCAACAGCTCCGGCGCCACAGTCGGCGGCACGGTGAACGTTGTCGTGATGGAGAACGATGTCCTGTCCCGCTTCGGTAAGGGCGTGATCAGGACGCGCTCGGGTGACGTGAACATCTCCGCGAAGGCGGACACTTACCTGCTGATGCCATCGCTCTCAGTCTCCGTATCCGGCGGCAAGGCAGCGGTTGGCGGCACCATTTCCGTTATCGTTGCGGGCAGCAGAACCATCGCCGATGTGTTTGCAGGCGCTGAACTCATAAGCGCGGGTGCGGCTGCAATTTCCGCTGCGGCAAAGGATAAGTTTGTAAGCGCTCTTGGCTCCGTTTCTGCGGCGCCTTCCGGAAGCGGTGCTGTTGCAGCGGCAGTGAACGTGCTCGTGGCAACTGCGGAAACCCGTGCAAAGGTGGGGGACGGCGCGACGGTCAGCGCAGCCGGAAATGCCGCGATTACGGCGGAATCCGATCTTTGGATGTTTGTGCTTGGCATGTCTGCCTCCGGCGCTTCAAAGGCGGGAGTCGGCGCAAGCGTAATCGTAAACGTATTGAACCGCACGACCGAAGCGAACCTTGGCAAGGACGCAAAGCTGATTGCAACCGATGGCAGCGCCCTCGTGCAGGCATTGGGCGAAGATTGGGTGCTCATCATCGGCTTTGCAATGGGCGCGGGCGGTACAGCCGGCATTGCGGGCGTGCTCCCGGTCACGGTGAGCAACAGCACGGTTCGCGCCGCCGTGCAGGAAACTGCGGTGGTGACGGCAGGCGATTCCATCGGCGTGATCGCAAACCTCGATTCGGGCATCTATATCGCTGCAGGCGCGTTCGGCGCGGGCAACACTGCGGGCGTAGGCATGGCGGTTTCCACCGCGGTGCTCCAGAATACAATAGAAGCGCTTGTAAAACAGGGCGCAATGCTTAATGCGAGCGGAAAAGTGGCAGGGCTTCCTGCGGATGCAGGCATTCAGGTGCCCAACCGCGCGGTACGCAGGCGCGGCATCGTTGTGCATGCTTCCGGCACGGAAGACATGCTCATGATCTCCATCTCGGGCGCGGCAGCTGGGAACGGAGCGGGCGCAGGCGTTATCAACACGCTCGTGGCGAAGAACACAGTGCGCGCAAAGGTGGATGGATCTACCCTGAACGCCAGCGGAAGCGAAATCAGCTATCAAATTACCGCGGAGGACGGCAAGCAGCAGAAGATCACAACATCTTCGGATGTGTGTGTTGAAGCTTCGGATGAAGCATTGATCCTCGACCTTGCCGGCGGCCTTGCTGCGGGCAGTACGGCGGGTGTCGGCGCCACGGTAGTGGTGCTGGTGTTCAACAAAACCGTTGAAGCTGCGCTCAGCGGCACAGTTGCCGCAGCGGGCGATATAAGCGTAACCGCAAATGCGGAAGATGATCTTTACCTGTTGGCCCTTGCCTTTGGCGCAGGCGGTACGGCAGGCGTTGCGGGCGGCGCGAACGCGCTGGTGTTTGAAAACAGCACTACCGCTGCCCTTGGCGGCATGGTTGTTAAGGCCAACGATGTCCTTGTAAGCGCAACGGCGGATTCCAGGTTGTACAACATCGCCGCAGGCGCTGCGGGCGGCGGTACGGCGGCGGTAACAGCCGTGGCTGTGGTGACCTATTTCAAAAATACGACGACCGCTTACCTTGCGGACGGCACGGTGATCGGCACGGCGGCATCGCCTGTGACGGGCGACGTGGCGGTGCTTGCCAACTCCTATGAATTCGTGACCGCAGATGCGGCCGGTATGTCCGGCGGCGGCACGGCAGGCGTTGGCGGTACGCTCGACGTGCTCGTCACCTTGGTCAAGACCAGCGCCTTTACCGGCAACAACGTTGCGGTTTACGCGGCGGGTGATGTGAACGTCCGCGCGGTGGATGAATACGACCTCGTCGCCGTAGTTGTGACGGTTGCAGGCAGCGGAACAGCAGCGGTCGGCGTGACAGCGCTTGTAAGCGTAAGCTTCAATACCATCACCGCCGTCATCGGTGAAACGAATACGATCGTTGGCAAGAGTTTCACGCTCCTCGCCTCATCCAACCGAGATGTGGTGAGCACGGTTGCAACTGTGGCGGCTTCCGGCGTTGCAGGCGTTGGCGTTTCGCTTTCCGTTGTGGTATCCGGCAACAAGATGAGCCAGGATGCACACGATTCACTCTACCAGAATGACGGATCCCAGCTTACCACCACCCGGGATGGCACGCTTTACCTCGTTTACGACTATGCATACGAAGCCTCCGGTGAAACGGTACATATTACCGTGTATGAAGCGCCGGACGGTAAGCTTTACCGCATGGATTCAAACGGGAACCTCGTCCCCTACACTGTGGATAAGGCGAAGCTTACCAAGGCTACAGCCGGCAATCTTGATCCTCAGACGCAGTTGGATGGCGCGTTCAAGCTTGGGCACAGCAGCGCGCGCGCAAACAAGCCAGGCGAAAGCCTGAATGATTTGCTTGCGGGCGATGGCCAGCGTGGGGGCGAGGAGGATTACAGCAGCTATGGGCAGGACACTTCCGGCCAAATCTACGTCCTTTCGAACGGCAAATATATTCCCGTTACGGACGAAGAATATGAATCGAAGTACAACGGCCAGCAGCGTTACCTGTATAACAGCAGGACCAAGCAATACGAAAAGACCAGCAAGAGCGCAAGCGAAAATCAACAGTTCGGCAGCGGCGAAGACGGCAGGGCAAACGCGCCCGACAGCAGCCAGTTTGATTCTGCTGCGGAAGGCCTTGGCTACAGTTCCGCAGCGCTCGATGGGCTTAAGGATTCTACCACCGCTGAGGTGATGGGAAAAGGAACCGCCATCCGTGCGGTGGGCGGCGACATCAACGTACTTGCAGCGGATGCGGTGAGCGCGGTGATGGTTTCCGGCACGGTCGCCATCGGCGGCACAGGCGCAGGCGTCGGCGTGGGACTTTCGTCCTCAACGTTTTTCTCCAACGTCCAGGCACTCGTGCAAAGCGGTGCGATCCTGCGTGCGAGCGGCGACGTAAATGTGAAGGCAAGCTCCGGTGCGTCCGAAGATGTGCTTGCTCCGCTTGACAAGGAAGTCGAAGGCGGCACCGTATCCCAAAGCTCGGTGAAGGCGGAACTCCAAAAGCAGGGTGTGGGTGAGGTGAATGAAAGCTCCGCGCTGTACCTCATCTCCTTCACCGCGGGCGGTGGGTTCGTGGGCGTCGGCGTCGGCGCGGCGACGCTCCTCGTGTTCACGCAGGTAAAGGCGATCCTCGCAGGAGACATCGCGGGCGCACAGAACGTGAATGTAGAAGGCGGCATGGACTTCGGCCGCGTGCTGACGGTCACGAGCGGCGTTTCCGGCGGCGCAGTTGCGGTGAATGTGTCCCTTGGCGCAACGCATTTCGGCGGCAGCGTGGAAACCGCGATTGCCGGAAACGCATGGCTGCGGGATGTGAGCGAAAACATCAACGTAAAGACCAGCGGCAAAACCAACGTCGTTACCGCCGCGGGTACAATTGCGGGCGGCGCTGGTGCGGTAAACGCAGGCGTTGCCATAGCGACCAACATAACTGAGGTGCACACCTACATAGGGCAGGGGGTTGTGGTAGACGCACCGGCGGCGAACATCAACCTTTCCACTACGTTTGAAGCAAACGCAAACGCATCTATTATCGCTATCATGGGCGGTGCGATTGCGGAAGGCGCTTCGGTTGCGATTTCTGTAAACCGGCTCTCCGCGCAGACTTACATCGGCACGACGCCGCAGGGAACTGCGCAAAGCGGTGCAGCATCGTCTGAAAAGGGACGGATTGCAGCGAGTGCTGTATGTGTAGAGAGCGATGTGCAGGGCACTTCCAGCGTTTATGGCGCGAGCATCGCAGGCGGCGTTGTTGCGGTAAACGGCATTGTAGCGCTCGCGTTCAATCGCGCAGCGGGCATTGCCGCCGTCAATCAGGCGAACCTTGATGCGGTGAGTCTTTCGGTGCTTGCACAGATGGCGGGCGACGTCATTGTGCGGACTGTTGCGGCTGCGGGCGGCGGGATTGCAGTAGGCGCGACGGTCGCAGTTGCCGAACAGAAAACGGATAACTGCGCATTGATTGACGCGAGCGACAGCAGGCTTTCGATCAGCGGCAATATCACAGTTTCTGCAGGAACGAAAGAGGCCCCGTATAACTCCGATGCGACGGTTACCTCCATCACCGGCGCTGCGGGCGGGGTCGCGGTGGCGATGAACTTTGCGGTTGCAACGAATGAGGCCGGGAACCGTGCGCTTGTGCAGGGCGTTTCCGGCATGCTCAACGCACATAACCTTATCATCGAGGCGCATGGCAACGCACACGCGTATGCAGTGATTGGAAACGCAGCCGCAGGTGCGATTGCGGCAAACGTGTCCTTCGCATATGCAAACCTTATCAGCAAGCAGGAGGCCATGCTCAGCGGCAGTGCAGCGCTTGTGCTGACCGGCAGCCTTACGGTGTGTGCGCGCCAGAACCAGGATGAGGTGACGGGATCCCTGCTGCTTGACTATCAGGGAAGCGGCGTAGATAAGAAAGTCGCCAAGACCACGATGGCCGAAGCGTATATTTTCTCCGCCTCCGGCGCGGCGATTTCGGGAACGGTCAACACGGCTATTGCCCGGGCCAACGCGACAAGCCGTGCGAAAGCGGCCGCTGCGAGTCTGGATGTGGGCGGCAGCATCATCGTTACCAACAACGCAAATTCAAGGGCAATCGCCAGAATGGATAACCTTGCTCCCCTGAGCTATGCTTCTGTGGGCGTGATGGTCGGCTACGCATATGCAGACGGTACCTTCGAGGCGCTTGTGGAAAGCAACGGCGGCATCCGTGCGAGCAGCAATGTTACCGTGCAAAACACTTACAATGCATCCGCGGAAGCGGTCGTCAACCCTGCCGTGGGCGGCGTGAATGTGTCAAAATATTCAGGCAAGCTCAACGTTGGGTATGCGGAAGTCAAAACGGTTGCAAACGCGGGCATCACCGGAAGCGGAGCGCTTGCTGCAAAGGCGGTGCGGGTTGACAACACCGGCAAGGCGAAAGCCAACGCGGAAGTCAAGGGAGGGTACTTTACCGGCAACACGGTGCAGGTGGTAAGCAACACCGTCGTCGCCAGGTTGAACGCTACGCAGGAAGCGTTCGTTAAGGATGTATTCATCACAGCGGACAGCGTAGCGGTGCTCTCGCTTTACAACGTTAACCAGGCCGCAGAGCCCTATGACGATTCCAACCTGCCGGTTGTTCCTGCCATTGATACCGCCCAGGGCGCGTTCGCTTTGGTGGGCGCGAGCTATGGTAAGATCAGCCTTGTGGATGTCACAGCAAACGGTGCGGACGCAAACTCCGTATCAACGGTGCGCTCTTACATTCAGGGCGCAGGAACCAACGTGAGCGGGGCGCTCGATGTTCATACATTCGCTGCAAGCTATGCGGTGACCAACATTGATAAACCGACCGCGGGCGTGTCGCTTGCGGAGGTCGGCGTTGCGGTACTGCTTTCCAGAGCTGCGGGGACTTACGAGGCATACATTGATTCCACCGGCTCTGAGAAGGGAATTTTGGCGGACGGCATCCGTGTGGGTGTGGGCCACAACACGCTTGCTAAATCCACGACGGGCCCGCTTGGCGGAACAGGCGTATCGCTTGGTGGAGTTGCAATCAACGTGAACCAGGCAAACGCAAATGCAGATGCGAGCGCAAATGCCTTCTTGAAGGGCAGCGGCCATGTGGAGGCTACAAAGGACGATTTATACGTTCAGGTGAACGGAAAAGCGATTGCGGATGCAAATATCGTTACCGCGACTGTGACGATCAACGTCATTGATGTGGCAGCCAATGAAACCAACGCAGCGCTCGCCGTTTCGCAGAATGCATATCTTGGCCTTGCGGGAAGCGCAAAGGTGGCGGGCGAGCTCACCGTACGGGCGAACTTCACGGATAAGAACTCCGGGGCGAATGCTGAAACCGGAACACCAAAGGGCACGAGCGGCGTGACGATCACGTTGATTTCCGGCAGCGGCACAAGCGCATATGCGACGAGCAACCTCACCAACAACGCTTATGTGAATGGAACGGGAAGGATTGATGTCGGCGGAAAAGCAGATGTTACCGCCGATGCAGTGACCAAAGCGATTGCGCTCGTAAACAAGCCGTTCAGTGCAGCACTTGCGAAAGTAACCGTTTTGCTGGCCCGGGCGAAGAGCGCCGACAACATCAGCGCATACATCTCCGGCGTTGCGCTGAACGCGGCAGGTGCGGTAAACGTAAAGGCCTCGGGGGACACTCAGGCGCAAGCTACTTCCGCTTCCGGCGGCAGTGCATCGCTGATTTCCGGCTCCGGCGGAAACTCTGAAGCGCTCATCGGCGCTTCCGGTTCGGGCAAGGAGCAGCGCGTCACCGCGTACATCGGGGAGGACGCAAGCGTTCTTGCAGCCGGCGACATCACAGTTGAAGCCAAGAACACCGGCAGCGCGAAGGCGCGCATGACGGAAGGCTTCAACATCACCGCCTTTGGCGTGACCGGCAACATTGTTCCCACGACGAGCTATTATTACACGAGCGCCTATATTGGAAAGAGCGCGAGCGTAAAGAGCACCGGCGGCAGCATCAGCGTATTCGCAAACGATACCGCGAAGGCAGATACGCTTGTGGACGGCACGAGCATTGGCATCCTTGTGAGCGCGGACTTCAAATACGCAACCAACTATGTCAGTCAGGCAACGAGCGCTGCGATTGAAGAGAACGCGAGCCTGTGGGCGCACGGCAGCATTGCCGTGAAAGCGGATTCCAACGCAGAACTGATCGCAAAGACCGATGCGAACAACGGCGGCCTGTTTGCGGGTGGGAAACTGCAATCCTATAATACGCTCAAACGCGCTGTGGATGTTGTGCTCGGAAAGAATGCGAACCTGTTTGCAGACTTTGGCAGCATTGAAGTGATCTCCCGTGCGGGAGAATCGGATTCAATTCTGACCGAGGCGAAAAGCACCACCGGAACGGGCTTTGGCGGTTCCTCCGTCAAGGCTGTGAGCGAGTATGAATCCGCGAGCAACACGACCGTAAACGGCGGCGTTACCATTACGAACACCTTTGGGAATATCACGATTGCGGCACACACTGCAGCGGACGAAGTGAAAACCATTGGCGATATCGGAATGTATGCCGTTGGAAGCGATTCCGATGCAACGGCAGAGCTTACCCGCGAAATCGTGGGCAACAATACGCTTACCGCGAAAGTCAGCCTTGCGGACGGCGCATCCGAACGCGCTGTGGTTACGGGCCGGAATGTAAGCGTGCTTGCATCGCTCAAGGATCTTTACATCTACAACTACACCTATGCATCCACGGGCGGGTTCCTGAACTTCGCGCAGGCATACAGCGACATCAACTTTATGCTGAACCTGGGTGTAACGGTTGGCAATGCGCACATCAAGGCCTATGACAGCATGACCATCATGGCCGATGGTTCACCCACCAGCAGCGGCACCAACCTGCATGCCAAAGCGCATACAAAAATCACCGCCTTCGCCGGCCGGGTAGAATCCTATGCACGGCTGAACGGGAAGACTGCTGCGAACGTCACCATCCAGGATGGCGCGCGGCTCACAGGTGCGGATGTACGCATTGACCGCAAGGCATTCAACGGCACGGTGAGCCTCATCGCAGAAGGCACACGGCGCGCCATCGCAAGCGAGGCCGAGGTGGAGGAGAACAAGCTGCAATCCACCGCAACGACAAGCGTGGGCACAGGCGTTGTCTTCGACATCGGCGATGCGGCGGCCGGCATTGCAATTGACATCTACTATGACGAGAACGGTGCGGTTTGTGTGCGCAGCGTCGGTACGCCGGCAACCTTTGCCGCATCCACGGCCGGAGTGGTTATCCTTTCGAATATCCGCAACAATCTGCCCGGTAAGTTGGTGGTGGTCGGCAACGCAAACGGCCTGATCGAAAATGTGATCTATGGTCAGCAGTATATTCCGGTGTTGACGATTACCAACCGCACAAACGCGGATCTGCGTCTTGGCGCGATCGACCTCTATAACGAAACCTTTACCCGCGCAACGGTGAACGCACTCAACAGCGCAAATGCAAATGTGTACAACACGAAGCAGATTGAAAGGAGCGAGGACACTACGCCTGAAATTGCCATCATCTCCCGCGGCAGCGGAAGCGTAACGATGGCAGGCCTTGTGAACAATGAACGCGGCTCCCTCCTCATCGAGTGGACGGAAGAGAACGGCGTAGGCAACGGAAACCTGTACAGTGCGGTTGTAACGATGAATACAACGGCGGTAGCGCCGGTGTGGGTGCATTCTCTCACCGTGAAAAATGCGAAGGATGTCGGCGCACAAACCATGCGCTTTGCGGCATACCTTACTCCTTTCGGCGGGGAGGATGCTGCCATAGTGCTCAGCGCTACGGGAGATGCCTGCCTTGAACTGACGCTTGCCGAGATTACGCCGGTTAGCAACCTCTCCGGAACCCTTGGCACGGGCGCGCTTCCCGGGACGATCGATATTGCAAGCGTAGTTGCTGCGGGCGATCTTGATGTATTGCTTCCCACCGCCATCCGCATGGAGTACCTTGCAGATGCGCGTGCGGCGCAGGTTATAATCCCGGGCGTGATTCAGTTCACGACGGAAACCTTAAACCTTGGCACGCTCACGCTTTCTCCGGCGCAGTTGGAGCGCTATCTCATCGGCGGGCAAAGCGACGGCTATAAGGTATACACATTGCCCAACGGCACGCAGCTTTATCTGGATGCCGCAGGAAATGCCCGCAGGGTGATTTCCGCCGAAGGCCGCTCCTTTGATACGACGCTTTACAGCATCAGCGGATCGGTTGTTACCTTCCATGAATATGGTGTGACGCTTGATCTTGCAACCGGCGTGCTTACTGCACTTGTCGGGGGCGACGGCTTTGATCTGTTTGTGGCGCAGGACGGAAGCGGATGGTATACCGTAAACGGCACGGTAACGGTGCACGATAAGCCCATCCTTTATAGGGTTGCAGCCAAGGATGGGGACGGGAACATCACCTCCCTTGCGGAAACGGATTCGGCTTCGCTCCACCTGTGGAAGAGCCAAGATGGTGTGAACTACTATTTCCTCCTTGAAGCGGATTACAACAACCGCACCAACGGAGGATATGACAAGTACTACATCCTTGCAATCGAGTCTGTTACCGGTTACCTGAAGGGCGTTTATGAGGCGGGGCGCATCAAAGACAGCGCAAGCTTCAGCGGTTCCGTCAGCAAAACCTTGCAGTCTGAAACGGTGAATGGCGATGAAAAGAAGATCACATACCGTTATAGCGCAACGTATCAGACGAATAACCTGGGCGGTGCAGGAATTTCCATTGTGATCGAAATCGCGCAGACTGTTGTTGAGCTTTACAACAAAGGTGCGTTGAGCAAGACTGACATTGGTGCGGCAACACTTACAAAGTGGCTTGTGAACGGAACGGATGCGACCACGTGGGGCGCTGCGGTGTTCAACAGCGGCTCGCTCAACGGCTACCGCATCAGCAAGCCCGGCCTGAAAACGGATACCGATGGAATAATCTCCGGCGCAGAGGTGAGCTACAGTTGCATCGGCCTCAGCACGCTCCTGACCCCGGCGAACATCACCATCTATAAAGCGCAGAGCGAGGGAGAAGAGGATATCACGGCTCTGGGCTACCAGGTGGAACGTGGCGGCGAGACCCTGCTTGTCCTGCCGGATACGGTTTATCGGTATGATGACAAAAATGCCGCAAGCAAAGATGCGTATTATGAATTGCAGGCGGTCGGCGTAAAGGTAGAATTTGAAACGGTGAACATAGGCGGAATTTTGATTCCGCGCATCAAGGTTGCACGGGAGGCAAAAATCCACCTGAACCCCGGCCAGCAGGTTACGCTCAAGGCGTTTGCGCTGGAAAACCTCAATGTTTATCAGCTTACGCGGGAACTGCACGCATCTGCCGACGGAACGATCGTTGACGTCCAGCGCGCATTGGACGAATACGGAGTAATCCAGATCGTTGGAGCGGGAACAATCTTCCGGTATGACCTTAGAACCGGTAGCCTTCAGGCGGTCAGCGTGGACGCGCATGACAATGCCACCGGCAGCGCCACATATGACAAAGCGCTGGGGAACGTAACGCTCACCGGCGCACAGCGGTTGGCCCGTCTGAGCGAAACTGTGGCATGGGGCCCGGATGGAAACTATTATTACTACGACGGAACCCAATGGAGAAAGGCCGAAGCGTCGGAGGCAAACGGTATCATCACCGTCTCCTATGGCGGAACGACTGAACTCACCATCCATTCGGATGCGGATGGCGTAATCTTCCATACCGCTTACGCAGCCGGCAGGCCACTCGTTCAAGTGGGGGCCGACGGCAGCGTAAAATGGCTTGATGTGGACAGTGACCGGCCACTCATAAATTCCGTAAAGATCCCTGGCACGGAATACCTGATCTCCGAGTTGAAAGGTTCGTCCGTGAAGCTTGAGCTGAAGGACCCGCAGGGGAGCCTTCTCGACGGCGACGGCCCGAAAGGGCGGCCGGAGGATGCAGATATCACTGCAACGGCAGGGAACATCACCATAATTGCACAGTCCACTGGTTCCATCGGAACCGGTGCGGATCTTATCGATATGGTGACGGAAGCAGAAGACGGCCAGCTGATCCTGCTTGATGCGAACGGTGACAGAACCGTACGCATTGATACCTACACCTTCGTGCCCGAGGGAGACATGGTGCTCGATCCGCTTACGAAGATCATCGGCGCACAGTATACGCTTGTGACGGCGGATGGCGACATCATCGGATATGACCTCATCGTGGAGAACGAAGGACAGCAGCGCGGTGCGTTCCGCCTTTACACCAACCATCTGGAGGTCCGGGAAAACGGCGCCGTGACCGGCTTTGCGCCTAACGCGGCAGCGCTTTCGGAAGGCAACATCGCCTTCCATAACATCCTTGCCAAGCAGGGCGACCTGAGGTTTACCGCGGCGGGATGCATCACGGTGGAAGAGGACCTTGCCTGGTATGCAGCCAACAATGCGGAAAACTATGTGACGCCAACCGGCATCACAGGTATGAGCAGCAGCTTCATCTGGAATGCCGGAAGCGACATCCGCGCAGTGAACGGCATAGCGCTTACGGACAGCACGGCGCGCCTTGCTGCAAAGGGCAGCATCCGTTTCGATTCGCTTGGCAGCGTGGCCGGCACAGTTGAGCTTACGGCAGGTTCCGACATCCGGTTCGACAGCATCACCGGAAATGGCAGCCGCATTGCGCTTGACGCAGGCAGAAACATCGGAATGCTTGATGGCGTTTCTGCGGGTGAATACGGAACGCGTGCATACATCAAGCTTGCGCAGACGGACAGCGATGCGAACGCAGCATTGTCGCTTGCGGCAACGGGCGACATCGCATCCGAGCAGAGCCGCCTTATCGTTGATATTCCCGCAGCGCTCACGCTGAACGTGCCCCGTGTGCATGATCTGCACATTGACGCGCTCAGGCTGATTCTCGGCAATAGAAACGCGGAAGATCCCTCAAAATACAACGAGGTGGAGATTGGCGGCACACCGGTGCTTGCGGTGGATGTGGTTACGCATCCGGATAACCCCAAGGTCAACGAATTCATCGGCCGCAACACAAACGACCATGAAACCAAGCTCGACGGCGATCATCTCAAGTGGATTGAAGATCAGCTCCTGCAGCCGCTGTTGGAAAGCCAGACTGCCGGGGAACTGGCGGCGTGGGTGATGGAACGTGCGGAGCGCGGCGAATGGACTGCGGCGCTTGCGCAGGCTGTCGTTGAAACGCTGCTGGGGGCAGAGGATGAAACAGCGGGTCTCACAGCGGGCTTCATTGCAAAACTGCTCGGCAGCGAGCGCATCGCGGCCCTGCTTTCCGAAGAAAGCCGCAGCACGCTTGCAGAAACCGCAAAGAGGATGAATAACGCGGCCCTTTCCTCCGTAACGGATGCGAACGAAGTTGCAGGAAGGATCTCGGCTGAAAACCGTAAGCGCATCTTTGAAAGCCTGAGCGAGGAAGAAAAGCTTCAGGCAGGGCTTGACCCGGCAGCCGGGACGATCACCGCAGAGAAGCTTGCAGCGCTCCTTTCGGGCGGCTCCAGGCTGAACCTTGCGGCGATGAAAGAATATCTTGATGATGCATTCCTGGCGCAGCTTGCGCTGCGGGCTGATCAGACGAAGGCGGAAGGCGCGGTCAACGCTGCGTTTGCCGGCGGCGCGGATGTTTACAGGCCGCTCATCAGCGCGGTGGCGGAAAGCGACGCGGCGATCCCGGCAGATACGCGTGAAAAGGCTCCTGCGGATGCCGGCTACACGGTGGCATATGAGGATGCAAACAAGTTCCTTGCCATCTTGCTCGGGCTGCAGATGTCCCGCGCTCAGCGCATGGATGCTTCCGGAATGCCCGCGTTGGATGCGGACGGCAAGCCCATCTGGGACGAAGGCCCCGCGTGTATCCCGGCGCTCGGAGAATACCTCGGCAGCCTGTTGACCGAGGATGACATTGAACGGCTTTACAGGCAGGCGCTTAACGCAAGCGTCTACCCGCAGGAGGATGCGGATGCAGGGTTTACCGACACCGTCCCGCCCGCATTTAACCTTCACATCGGCGTGAGCACCGGGGAAACATGGCTCTATAACGATGGCGATATCAACATCGTGCAGGAGCAGGGAGACCTGACGGTGCAGAACATCACCTCCGAGCGTGGCAACGTGTGTGTTGGGACGGAAAACGGCAGCATCCTCGCCGCATATACCGGCGGCACGCACGATGGCTGGCACATCCTCGGCAGGGACATCACGCTTGCCGCTTCCGGCGAAGTCGGCACAAAAGACGCGCCGCTCAAGCTGGAACAGCGCGAGAACAGCCCGCTCATCGTGGAAGGCGTGGACGAGGAGATGTACTTCGACAGCGATTATATCGCAAAAGTTATGCAGGGCCTCACCGACTTTACGCCGGACGGTACGCAAAAGCATTATATCCTGCGCCGGGTGGAACAGTTCAATGAAAACGGCGAAGCAGTGTTGGATGAAAACGGCGCTCCCGCGCTGGCCTGGATTCTGGATGTTGTGGTTCGCTATGATTGGATCCGTGAGGATTACCCCAACCCCGAACCGCGCATGACACTCACTGTGGTTGCAGGCGGCGGCGCGTATGTTGAAGAGCTGACAGGCAGCGTCCGCGGCTCCATTAAAGCGGGCGGGGACGCCGCATACACTGTAAACGGCGGCGAGGCCGGCACATATACCGATCCTCTCATCACAGACGTTGACGGCACGTTGACCATCACGGCGCGTGACGATATCAGCGTGAAGGATCTCGGCAGCCTTGATCTTGTTGCAAACAGCGCAAAAGGCCAGATCAACGCGGTTGCGGTGGGAGACATTGCCCTCAAGAATACCAACGGGCAAAGCCTTGTAATCGGCCCTGTGGTAGCGGGAGGCGATGCAAAGATCATTGCGGACGGTGCGCTCGTTGAAGGGAACCGCTATGGGCAGGAAGCACAGGTCCGTGCGAACAACATCACGCTTCAGGCAGATGGTGAGATCGGCACTGTGCAGAACCCGTTTGATGTGGATACCCGCATCGGCGTGCTGAGCGCGGCCGGAACGGAGCTTGTGGTCAACGAAGTGAGCGGGAACCTCACGGTTGAAAGCATCATCGCAACGGTGGGCAACGTAACAATCACCGCGCCCGGGTCGATTTCCGAAGCCGGCGGTGCCGGCAAGGCGGTGGAGGATGCTGCGCAAGCCCAGCAGGCAGCCAACGCCGCAATGGATGAGACTGATGCGGCAAATGCGCAGGCAAACGTGCTCGCCGCATATGCCGTGCGTGAGGAAGCAAAGCTTAAAGCGGCGGAAGACGCGTTAAAGAGCGCGGAGGAAGCACTCCTCAACGCAGAAAAACGCATTGCGGAAATCGAAGCGGTGCTGCGCCAGGCGGAAGCCATCCGCACGGACGAAAGCCTTACGGAAGAAGAACGCGCAGCGCAGCTTGCAGGGCTCCTTGGCGAAAGCACCACAGAAGCGCTCAGCGCGGAGCAAGCAAACCTGCTGAACAGATTGCCTGCACTGCAAAACGCGCTTCAGGTCGCGCAGAATGCGGAAGCGAAGCAGCGGGCGGTTGCTGAACCGGCGCGCGATGCAGCGGATGCAGCAAAGGCAGAGGCTGCTGCAAAGCAGGAGGCTGCGGTGAAGGCTCAAACGCTTGCGGATGCAGCACGGCAGGTGGCTGAGACGATGCAGCCTGCGATTACGCTCCCGGGTGATCTGAAGCTCCTTGCGGGCGGCAGCATTGGAACCGAGCAGCATCCGTTGAGCGTTGGTGTTTCGGGTACAGTGGATGCGGAAGCGTCGGATGGTGTGTACCTTGCGGGCTTTGGTGATCTTGCCGTGGCGCGCATTGAAACGGGGGCAGATGCGGTTGTGAACGCAACAGGCGGGCTCAGCGGCGGAAACATCCATGCGGAGAAGGCGGAGCTCAATGCGCTTGGCGGCAGCGTTGGCAGCAGGGAGATGCCTGTGGCGCTTAACGTCAAGGAACTTTCAGGAACTGCACGGGATGAATTCCATGCGGTGAACACGGGAGATCTTGCAATCGGTTCCGTCCATGCGGGCGGCGAGGCCGGCATTGCTTCTTCCGGCAGCATCGCAGCAAGCGGAGACGCACCTTCCAATATCACAGCCGAGGAACTGTCGATTTCAGCGCAGGGCGCGGTCGGCACGGAAACAGCATTACTGCGGATCAATGCAGGAAACCTTACCATCAGCGGCAGAGGTATTTACATCAAGCTGATTGCGGATGTGACCATCCATACGATTGAAGGCGGTAACATTGTCATCGATGCGGATGGAAACGTTTGGGGAGACCCGGAAACCCCGCAGCGGGAGTATCATATCAAGGGCGATTCACTTGACCTTGATGCGTTTGGAAGCGTTGGCACAAAAGAAGTGCCGCTGCGGATTTACATCCCGGGTAAGGTTGCGGTAGAGTCCGAATGGGGCGAACTGCATTACAGGAACTACTATGTGCCGTATGGGGGAGAAACCAGCCCCGCTGCGCCGGATGTACCGACAACGGGCGGCGCGGAGGCAGCGCTGGCGTGGTGCCTCATCCTGCTTGCGGCCGGGTTGTGGGCAGCAGCACGTAAGCGCCGCATCCGAAAGACATAAACAGCAAAGAAACATACACATTCCCCGGCATGAAAGCAAAGCCGGAGAATAGCGACGGGTGAGGGAGGCGGAACCCCGCCTCCCGCTTATGCGTAATACTGTGCCTGCATGGCGAAAAGCCGCGCATACGCTCCGCCCTGCCGCATCAGCACATCGTGCGTGCCAAGCTCTATGATCTCGCCGTTGTGGAACACGGCAATGCGGTTGCAGAACTTTGCGCTTGAAAGCCGGTGCGAGATATAGACTGCCGTTTTTTCTGCAACGAGTTCATCGAAGCGGCGGTAAAGCTCGTATTCTGCCTTTGGGTCGAGCGCAGCAGTCGGTTCGTCGAGCACAACGATGGGGGAATTTTTGAACAGCGCCCGTGCAAGTGCAATCTTTTGCCCTTCGCCGCCGGAAGGCTCGAAGCCGCCTTCGTCAAACTCTTTAAAAACCGGCGTATGCACGCCTTGCGGGAGCGTATCGAGCCGCTCCCCGAGGCCGACACGCCGAAGAAGCGCCTCGATTTCCGCATCGCTTGCCTCCGCGCCAAAGCAGACGTTCTCCTTAAGCGAAAACGCGAACAGCCGGTAATCTTGAAACACGGTGGAAAACAACGCCATGTATTGCTCATAGGCGATGTCGCGCACGTTGACGCCATCGAGCAGAATCTCTCCTTCATCCGGGTCATAGAGGCGCATCAGCAGTTTGATGAAGGTCGTCTTACCTGCTCCGTTTTCTCCGACAACCGCGAGCTTTTCCCCGGGATTGAGCACGATGTTCACATGTTTGAGCGCATTGCACATTTGCCCCGGATACCGAAAGGATACGTTCCGAAATTCAATGGTATGCGGCCCTGTGGGGACGCCTAAGCGGCTGTTTTGCCGCATTGCGTCCGGCACGTTCATATATTCTTCCATTGCTTCGTAATATGGGCCGTAGGCTTTCACATCCACAAAGTTCTCCATTACAGCACGCATGGCGCCGGAAAACGCCGTGACTGCTCCCACATACATCGTGAAATCGCCAATCTCCATGCTCCCCGCAACCACGCGCGCAATCAAATACGCATAGGCCGCACCCTGCTGCACGAAGGACATCAGCGCACTGAACGCGCCGGACTTAATGTAAAAACCATTACGTTTTTCATAGCATTGCTCCATTCTTCTGCCAAATTCTGAAAAGCGCGCCATCAGCCATGAAGCCAGTCCGTACAGCCTGATTTCCTTCCCGTATTCCGGCCGGGAGAACAGACTCGAAAAGTAAGTGAAGCCGCGTTCAAACTTCACGCTTTCCATGGAAAGCCGCGTTCCGTTCTTTTTTGCCCAACCTTCCACGGCGGCACTTGCAAGCACGAGCGCCACGAAAAGCAGCACCATCCAGGCGTTGAGCGTCGCCACGATGGCGATGATTCCCGCAAGCGTGAACGCTTTTCCAAAAATATCCAACGCGCTGTCCAAAAGATAGGAAAACCCGTGCCAATCCGCGTAAATAAACTTTTCCGCCTTCTTTTTCAAATCCCAAAATGCCGGGGATTCCAGCTTGCTATAGTCCGCTTCCGTCAGCTTTCTGCTGATGAACTTGTCGAAATCGTTCCCGACCTTTATGCGGCAGGAAAATCCGGCATAAACGAAAAATTTCGACGCACAGGTGGCAATGAGCGTATACCCCGCAAGAACCCCCACATAAAGCACAAGCTTTTCCGTCCGCTGTGTGCCCATCAGCTCATCGATGATGTATTTGGGGACCGTGACGGCGACGAGCGGGATGACAGAATTGACAAATTGGTATAATGCGTTGTAGATAATGTACCGCTTTTCGGAATTCCATCCGAATTTGCATAGAAACCAAAGCCCTTTGAACATTTCAATTTCCTCCTTGTGTTTTTTGCTTTTGGGCATAAAACAGCCGAAAGAGCAGATCTTTTGCGTACACACAAAGCCGCCCGCGCATGCGCTGCCTGCGGGTTGGGATGTGAGTACGTTTTTCAGACGCGCTTCACGGCTTTCAGGAAAGGAAGGGCTTGAACCAGCTCATCATGGTTGGTTTCTCCTATGAAACTTGATACCCAAATTAAAGCATAGGGAAGCCGGGGTGTCAAGCAATGGCGCAGATAGCGGCACCTTATGCATAAGTATGAAATGAGCCTGGACAGTTTTGTATACAGTTGTGGTTTCATGTTGCTGCCATTGCCCAGCAATGCTATTGTTATATTACGACAATAATCAGAAGGAGACGGGGAAGTGATGCGTAAATGCAGAATTTGCTTTTGTGTTGATGCTTTGCTTTACTTGCATGGGATGTTCACCAAGTTACGATTTACGCGCGTGCCTGCCCGAAGAATACGATTCATGGCAGGTGTCGAGTGCAAATATACGCACGGATGCGGATGGAGAAGTCGCTTACACGCAATTCGAACTGGTGGGAACATCCGGCTGTGTTCTTTGCACCTTTGAGGACGGCATACTGACCGAGACGGATGCATCTGCATTCGCTTCTCCGGCAAGGGGGACAGGCGCACAGGCATGGGGGGGTTCATGAAAGCCGCGCTTAATGCGATGCCGCGTGCAGAACGAGACTATGCGCGCGCTGCGCTCCTGTGCGTATCCGAGGAAACCGTGCTTTCGGCTCCGGAGGGAGCGATGCTCTATTCGTTTGCCTCCGATGTACCCGAAGCATGGGATGGGGCAGCCCTGCCTGCCGGCTGTCTCGCGACCGCAACTGCGGGCGCTGCGGATGGTTCCCGCAATGCAACAGCCTATCTGCTGTTTCAGTAACCATAATCCGCCCCGCAGCGTTCCTGCGGGGCGGATTCATTGCAAGTGAATCAGCGAGCCGGGGCGTCTCCCGGCTTTTTCGGATCGCTCCGTCAATTTTCCCGCATCTTCTTTTTGAACAGCAGCACAGCCGCCACAAAAAGCAGCGCCGCCCATCCGAAAACCCATGCAAGGTGCGGCAGGATGGCCGCATAATTCCCCGCGAGCGCGGCGCGTGCGGATTCCGTTGCATGCACGAAAGGAAGCAGATTGCAGATCTTTTCGAAAGTGCCGCCGATAAGCGTAAGATCAAACCAGGTGCCGCCAAGGAGCGCTGCTACGTTCACGAGAATGGAATTAACCGGCGCGGCCTGTTTATCCGTGAGAAGCACGCCAAAAAGCAGCCCAAAGGCAATGTAAAGCGCTGCTGTGGGCAACAAAACCAGCATGGCGAGCAGGATGTTCCAGCTTGGCGCAAGGCCGAAGCAGAACGCTGTCAGGAAGCACACGGCGCATTGTGCAGCGCCGATGGGGAGCATCGGCAGCGCATAGCCGAGGATGTATTCGCGCGGCAGTGCGGGCGATGCGAACACGCGCAGCAGGAAAGAGGTGCTTTTATCCTTGGCAAGCAGGATTGCCGCAAACATGGAAACAAACGACAGGCTGAACGCCGCCATGCCCGGGGCAAGCTGCCCTATGGCAAAAATTTCTACGGACACATTGTTCTGAATAACGGACATCAAAATGAGGAGAAATAGGGGCAGCCCCACGCCAAATACGAGCGTAACCGGGTCGCGCAAAAGCTCCTTGCCGGTGCGCCCAGCCAATGCAAGCATCCTGTTCATAATGCAGCCTCCTTTTCCGATTCGCTTTCCGTAAGGGCCAAGAACGCATCCTCAAAGTTTGTTGTGTTTGTTTCGGCGCACAGCGCTGCAGCTGTGCCGAGCGCCTGAAGCCTTCCTTCGTGCATGATGCCGATCCGGTCGGCAAGCGCTTCGGCCTCTTCTAAGTAATGCGTCGTCAGCACAACGGTCACCTTGCCCTTTAGTGCAGAAATGGTTTTCCAAAGCTCACGCCGGGCGCGTACATCCAGCCCAAGCGTCGGTTCGTCCAAAAACAGGACGTTCGGCTTTGTAATCAGCGCCATCGCAATTGAAAGCCGCCGCTGCATGCCGCCGGAAAGGGTTTTCGCCCGGTCGCGTGCGCGCGCGGAAAGGCCGAATTCCCGCATGGCTGCTTCTGCCCGCCCTGCAGCATCGGCTTTGTTTGCACCGTAAAGCCGCGCAATGAGCATCAGGTTTTCCCGCACGGTCAGGTTTTGGGCAATGGCTGTTTCCTGGGGGGAAAGGTTGCTGTGCGCTTTTGCGGCTTCCGCATTGCGGGAAATGCTTTCGCCCATCAAAAACGCATCCCCGGCGCTTGGCGCGAGCAGACAGGTTAACATGCGGATCGTCGTGGTTTTGCCCGCGCCGTTTTGCCCAAGCAACGCGAAAAACTCGCCTTGTGCAATGGTGAGGTTCAGGTCTTCCACAGCAGTGCGTCCACGGAAGCGTTTTGTCAGCCCCATGGTTTCGATTGCGTTCATTTTTCATTCTCTTTCTCGTCGCAGAGCGGCGCGTTCAATATGTGCTGCGCAAATTGCATGAAGATTTCGTTTTTTACGATTGCGATCCCCTGCTTTTCATCCCCCAGCAGCAGGAGCAGATCCCCGGGCTTGATGCCGAACATCTCCCGCGCTTCCTTTGGAATTACGATCTGCCCCTTTTCACCCACCTTCACCGTGCCAAAAATGTGTTTTCCATCCGGCCCTTTCAGCATATCGCATCCTCCTTTTGTGAAAGTATGTTTAGTTATACTAGTTATACTAATTATACTAATATGCTGAATTATACTATCCTTCTTTTTGCTTTGCAAGCCCTGCACGCACAAAAAGGCCGCCCCTTACGGAGCGGCCCAATGTTTTTTTGTTTCTTTTATGAATGAGCCCCGGGTTTATTCGGGCTCGATGAGGCCAAAATTACCATCCTTGCGCTTGTAGATGACATTGATTTGCCCTGACTCACCGTTGGTGAACATATAGAACGAGTGGCCGAGCAATTCGAGCTGAAGCATAGCCTCTTCCACGGTCATGGGCTTGATATCGAAGCGCTTAACCTTTACTACGCGCGGCGCTTCTTCCATTTCGTCCTCATCCGCGCTGAACGAATCTGCAAACACGGGTTCCGGCGCTTTGAACGCGCCCGCCCGCAGGCTCTTTTCCAGCTTGGTGCGGTGCCGCATAATCTGCTTTTCCAACTTGGCGAGAACGTTATCGATGGAAGCATACATGTCGCCGGAAGTCTCTTCGCCGCGGATGATGCCGCCGGTATAGGGGATGGTGACTTCTACAATATGGCGGTTGCGTTCCACCGCCAACGTGACATGTGCCTCAGTATCCTCGGGGAAATACTTGTCCAGCTTGCTTACCTTTTTGATGACGAGATCGTTCAGGTAATCAGAAACTTCGATGTTCTTGCCGGTGATTGTGATACGCATCCTTCTTACCCCTTTCACGCACCGGATCCAATGTCCTGTGCTGCTTATTTCTTTCGTTTAGTATAGCACAAATTCCTGCTTCCATTTGGATTTTTTTGTGAACACTCTGCGGCACGGCTGCAACCTTTGCATGCGCCGGAAGCACAGGAGCAGCCCAGGCGCCTGCGCCGCAGATGCCGGATCAGGCAGAAAATGCTGTAAACGAGCGCTGCGCCCGCAAGAAGATACCAAATGAATTCCATAGCCTTAGCCTGCGAAAAAGCTGCCGATAAAATACGTCAGAAGCGCTGCGATGTACGCAATGCCGATCTGGTAAACCACGGCGAAGGCCGTCCATTTGCGGCTGGCGAGCTCGCGCCGCATGGTGGCAACAGCGGCCATGCAGGGCGTGTACAGCAGCACGAACACGAGGAAGCTGTATGCGGCAAGCGGTGTGAACGTGCCTGCAAGCGCGCTGCCTACAACAGCGCTTTCCGCGCTCACAGAGAAACCATAGAACATCGCAAGGGAACTAACCACCGCTTCCTTGGCCACGATGCCTGTGATCAGCGCGACGGCCGCCTGCCAGGTGCCGAAGCCAAGCGGCGTAAACACCGGGGCAATCAGTGAGCCGATGCGGCCGATGATGCTGTCCCCCGCATTTTCCACCATCTGGAACGAAAAATTGAAGCTTTCAAGGAACCAGAGCAGCACACTCATGGCAAAAATAATCGTCCCCGCCTTTTCCAGGAAGTGCGAAACGCGCTCCCAAACATGCGTAAGCACGTTTTTTGCGCTCGGCATGCGGTAGGGTGGAAGTTCAATCACAAAAGGAGCTTCCTCGCCGGTGAACATGGTCCTTTTAAACAGAAGGCCGGAAAGGATGCCGAGCACGACGCCGAGGATGTACAGGCTGAAAATCACGATTCCACGATATCGCGGGAAGAACGCACCCGCAAGCAGGCCGTAAACCGGCAGCTTTGCGGAACAGCTCATGAACGGCAGCAGGAGCACGGTTATGCGGCGGTCGCGGTCGTTATCCATGGTGCGCGCGCCCATCGTGGCCGGAACGGTGCAGCCAAAACCCATCAACAGCGGGATGAAGCTTTTCCCGGAAAGGCCGAAGCGGCGCATGGGCTTATCCATAATGAACGCGATGCGGCTCATGTAGCCGCTGTCCTCCAAAATGGAAAGGCAGAGGAACAGCAGCGCGATCTGCGGCAGAAACGTAAGCACGCCGCCCACGCCCTTGATGATTCCATCGCACACAAGGCGCGTGAACCACGCAGGCGCGGATGCGAGCGCCGTGCGCACAAGCGGGGCAAGGCCATCGTCGATCAGCATGCCGACGCCGTCGGAAAGGAATGCGCCAAGCGTTGAAAACGTCAGCGCGAAAATTGCGGCCATAATGAGAATAAACACGGGGATTGCCCATACCTTGTGGGTCAGCAGCGCATCGATTTTCGCGCTGCGCTCAAGTGCCGCATCCTTTTTGCCGCGCGTAAGCGCTGCGGCCGTTACGTGTTCAATGTAGCGGTACCGGCTGTCTGCTACGGTGCTTTCATTGTCGCCCACCGGGTTTGCGGCCGCATAATCCCGCACGATTGCATCGACCTGCTCCGCCTTGTCCTCCGGCAGGTTTAACGCATCGCGCACGCGGTCATCCCCTTCAAGGAGCTTGATTTCCGTCCAGTGAAGGGGAAGCCCCGCCGCTTTGGCATAGGGCTCAACCAGCTCGCCGATGCGGTGGTGCTGCATGTGGGTATAATCGTCGTATACGTCGTCCGGCTCGATATGGAAGCCCTCGTGAAGCTGCGTATGCGCGGCATAGATGAGCTTTTGCGCGCTTTTGATGAGTTCGTCTATCCCTTGCCCCGTGCGCGCGCTGATTGGCACCACCGGGATGCCAAGCTCAAGCGCAAGGCGTTTGCAATCGATTGTATCCCCGTTTTTTGCCACTTCATCCATCATGTTCAGGGCGATGATCATCGGCCGCTCCAATTCGAGAAGCTGCACGGTCAGGTATAAATTGCGCTCCAAGTTTGTGCCGTCCACAATGTTGATGATGGCATCCGGCCTTTCATTGATGATATAATCCCGTGCCACGACCTCTTCCATTGAGTAAGGGGAAAGCGAATAGATGCCGGGAAGGTCTACAAGCGTCATCTCGTGCCCATGCGTGCAGAGCGTTTCACCGTCCGTGCCTGCAGCGGACTTGATTTTGCCTTCTTTTTTTTCAACCGTTACGCCCGGCCAGTTTCCGACATATTCCTTTCCGCCGGTCATCGCATTAAAGAGCGTCGTTTTTCCGCAGTTCGGGTTGCCAGCAAGCGCAAGGCGAACCGGCTCGCCATCGTCAAATACTTCCCGGGAACAGAGCGCACCGTTCTTCAGATCACAGCAGGTACCGTGCTCTAACATGAAGCCTGTAAGCATTGCCGCACGGGCATGGCCTTCTTTGTCCGTATTGCTGGGATGCTGCTTTTCCGCAAGCAGTGCATGCGCGTGCGCCTCATGTTCCGCACGCGCCCTTTCCACGCTTTTATGAAATGTTTCATGCTCCGCTTCTTCCATCAGAAGGATGGTGGCCGCATCCGCTTTGCGCAGAGACATGGAGTATCCGCGCAGAGCGATCTCAATCGGGTCTCCCATCGGCGCAGCTTTTACGATGCGAATTTCCGTACCGGGCGTGATCCCCATGTCCACGATGTGCCGCCGCATCCGTTGATCCGCCGCATTTACGGCATATACATGCCCGCTTTCACCAATTTTTAGATCGCACAGAGCCCTTCTCTTTTTTTGTTCCATATTCGGTTTTCCGCCTCTTTCCAAATGGCTGGGTAGCCCGGGCTTCGGGCCGGGTTAGCTCAATCAAATTCAATTTCAATAATAACGGAATCGCATTTCACTGTCAATAGCGCTGCTTTTATGATAAACTTATATCGGTGAAACAGTTCATTTGGCTAAGGAGGGACTCATGAAACTTTACACCGTTGATGCGTTTACGGATGTGCCGCTTGGCGGCAACCCTGCCGGCGTTGCGCTTTTTGAAGGCGCGCTGCCGGATGAGGAGGAAATGCGCCGTGTAGCCGCGCAGATGGGCTATTCGGAGACCGCATTTTTGCGCCGTATTGGGCCGGAGCGCTTTGTGGTGCGCTATTTTACACCGGTGGAAGAGGTCGCGCTTTGCGGGCATGCGACGGTCGGCTCGTTCTCGCTGTTGCTTCAGAAAGGGCTGATCGAAGGCGGATGCACCTATATTGCAGAAACCGGCGCAGGCGATATCCGCGTGGATGTCGCGGACGGCCTCGTTTGGCTTGACATGGCTTCGCCTCGCGAACTTGGCGTTCTTTCCGAAGCGGACGAAGCGGCTCTGCTTGCGATGTATGGCCTGCCTGCGGATGCATTCGGCACGCTCCGGCCCGCCATTGTGGATACCGGGCTGCCGGACATCATGATGCCGCTTGCCTGCCCGGCGCTGCTTGCTGCGCTCAAACCGGATATGGAGGCGATCTCTCTGCTTTCAAAGCGGCTTTCGGTCACTGGGGTGCATGCGTTTGCCTGCGCGGAGGATGCGGTGCATTGCCGCAACTTTGCTCCGCTTTACGGCATCGACGAAGAGTCTGCAACGGGCACCTCCAACGGCGCACTGACCTATTATCTATACCGCCGCGACCTCGTGTTCCCAGACAAAACCAATCTGTTCGTGCAGGGGGAGGCCATGGGGAAGCCTTCAAAAGTTTATTCCCGCCTCACACAAGGCGAAAACGGCGTGGTTTCCATCCGTGTCGGCGGCAGCGCCGTTGTGCGGGAAGGGTGAGCATCTGGCTTTTTATGGTGCAAAAAGCACCGCCAAATGGGGCGCTTCCTGAAAATCCTGTTCCCGTTTATTCAATTCAGTCTGTATTTCTCCAAATATTCCTTACGCATTCCTTCATACCTGCCGCTGTCCATATCCTTGAGCACATGCATATATTCGTGCATGGCCATGGTGTGCATTGCGGTTTGAATCACATAAGCGGCGATGTTGCTGCAATGGTCGGAAATGCGTTCAAAATTTGTAAGCAGATCGGTGAAAATAAAGCCGAGCTCAATCGTGCAGCCACCGCGCTGCAGGCGCTCGATATGCTGTGTTTTCAGTTCCGCGCGCAGATCATCAACAACATCCTCCAACGGTTCAACGCGCACAGCGAGCGCAACGTCGTCGTTGAAGAAGGCGCGCGTGGAAAGATCCAGCACTTCTGTGACGGCGGCGATGATCACATCAAGCTGATCGAGGGCGGAGGCTGAAAAAGAGAGCCCTTTTTCATGCATTTCGCCGCAGGATTCCGAAATGTTCAAAGCATGGTCGGCGATGCGCTCAAAATCCCCGATTGCGTGCAGCAGCTTCTGCGTTTCGCGGTTATCGGTTTGCGTGAGGCTCTTTGCGGAAAGTTCAACGAGATAGGTGCCGATGCGATCCTCATAAATGTCGATTTTTTCTTCCGCTTCTGCAATGCTTTGCGCGGTTTTTGCGTCATAATTCCGAATGAGCGAAAGCGCGTCGCGGAACATGGAAATGCAGCAATCGGACATGTCCTTGGTCAATGCGCGGCTGCGGTCAACCGCAAGGCCGGGGGTGGCCATGAACCGTTCATCCAGCAGTACGGCCTGCTCGTCAGCAGCCGTATTGCCTTTGACGGTGAAGCAGGCGAGGCGTTCGAGCTGGCGCATAAACGGCAGCATTACAATGATGCTGATGAGGTTGAGCGCTGAATGGATAACGGCGATGCTAACGGGATTGACGAATGTTTCCATGAAGGAAAAACGGAATGCCGCATTGGCGAGCATGAACAGCGTGGTCACTAACACTTTTCCGATCAGGCTGAAATACAGATGCACAAGCGCTGTGCGCCGCGCTTCGCGGCTGGTGCCGACGGAGGAGAGCAGCGTGATGATGCAGGCGCCGATATTCATGCCGAGAATAATGGGAATCGCAGAAGAAAACGTAACGCTTCCCGTTGCCGAAAGCGCCTGCAGAATGCCAACGGAGGCGGAGGAGCTTTGGATGATTGCGGTGATAACGGCGCCCGTAAGCACGCCGAGGATGGGGCTTTCAAACAGCGTCAGGATCCGCGTAAACTCCGGAATATCCGCAAGCGGTTCCACAGCGCCGCTCATCGTCTGCATGCCGAACATGAGGATGGAAAAACCAAGCAGAATCGTGCCGACATCCCTGCGTTTGTTGCTTTTGGAAAACAGCAGGAAGGTGACGCCAACCATTGCAAGCACCGGGGAGAAGGAGGAAGGCTTCAATAGCTGAACGAATACGCTTTCGCCTTCGATGCCGGAAAGGCTTAAGATCCAGGCGGTGATGGTCGTTCCAAGGTTTGCGCCCATGATGACGCCCGTTGCCTGGGACAGCTTCATAATGCCGGAATTGACGAAGCCCACGACCATGACCGTCGTTGCGGCCGAGCTTTGAATGATGGCCGTCACAGCCGCGCCGAGGAGAATGCTCTTGAGCGGGTTTGCAGTCAATTTTTCCAAAATGATGCGCATCTGCTTCCCGGCACGCTTCTCGATTCCTTCCCCCATAACGCGCATGCCATAAAGGAACAGTGCAATCCCGCCAAATAAGGTCAGAACTCCAAACAAATCCATATCCGTTCGCCACTTTCCGCAAAATTCACCATAATAACACAAAATAAAGTATACCGTAAGCGGACGGGTTTGTCATCCCCTGCTTGCGTGGCAGCCGGGAAAGCTTTATAATGAATCCCGAGAGAAAGGCACATACGGCTTTCCGCAGGGCGTGTAGCGCCCGGCATGCCGCAGGGCCGGATCGGAAAAACAATCAAGCCCAAATGTGGAGCGTTCGACCCCCATGCCGGAACGGCATGAGGGCATCATTACGTGCAGGGAAAGCAACAAGGAGGGACCATGTTTATCGTGTTGGGCCTGGGAAACCCCGGGCGTGAATATCAGAGCACGCGGCACAACGTTGGCTTTATGACGCTGGATATTCTGGCGGACCGCTATAATATCGACGTTTGCCGTTCCAACTTCCGCAGCGTGTTTGGGGAAGGGCGCATCGGCGCCGAGCGGGTGGTGCTTGCGAAGCCGGATACCTTTATGAACAATTCCGGCTGGGCGGCACGCGACCTTGTGAACTGGTATAAATGTGAGAATTCCGAACTGATCGTCATTTATGACGACATCGACATCCCCATCGGCACACTGCGCATCCGCGAAGGCGGGTCTTCCGGCACGCACAACGGCATGCGCAGCATCATTTACCAATTGGGGTTCGACGATTTTCCGCGCGTGCGCGTGGGGATTGGACGCCCGGATGGGCAGCAGAACCTGGTATCCCACGTGCTCGGCGCGCCGGATGCAGAGGAAAAAGAGCTTCTGCTTGCCGCGATGAGCAGCGCTGCGGACGCAGTGGAACTCATTGTGCGCGGTGAACTCAAGGAAGCACAGGCGCGCTTCAACAAACGCCCAAAGAAGGAAAAACCAAAGGCAGAACCGGCGGAAGAACCGCTCGTGCTCATGCCGGCCAACAAAGCCGGACAAGGGGAAGCGAATGAATAAGCATCCGCTCATTGAGTTTCTCGGCAGACACCCGGAATACCGGCGGCTGCGGGAAGCGCTGATGAAAAATGAAGGTGCCGCAGCCGTATTCGGCCTTGGAGAAGCGCACCGCGCGCATATGGCGGCAGCGCTGTTTTGCGATACGGGAAAAACCGTGCTTGTGGTTACGGCAAACGAAGCTTCCGCCATGCGCATCCGGGAAGAGGCGGCGGTTTATGCGCCTGCCGCAATCCATTTGCCCGCGCGCGATATGCCGCTTGCCGGACGTGGCTTCACGGCGTCGGCCGGGCTTGCGGCGCGCCGCGTAAAGGCGCTTTCCGGGCTGCTTCGCGGGGAAAACATGCTCGTCACCGTTTCCGCAGCCGCGCTGTTGCAGCGCCTTACCCCGCCGGGGGCGCTTCGCGCGATGACGACAGAGATCCGCGCAGGAGAGGTGGTCAAGCCGCAGGCGCTGCTCAAACGGCTGGTTGATGCGGGCTATGAGCGCGTGGAGGTTTGTGAGGCGAAGGGGCAGGTTTGCCTGCGCGGCGGGTATCTTGACGTGTTTCCAATCACCGCGGAAAACCCGGTGCGCATCGAGTTTTTTGATGATGAAATCGACACCATGCGCACCTACGACGCGCTTTCGCAGCGTTCCATTGAAAACGTGGAGGCGGTCACCGTCCCCCCCGCAGGCGAGATGCCCCTGACGGAAACGGCGCGTGCACGGGCTTTGCGCACATTCAAAAAGAAGCCGCGCCTTTCGGAAGAATTTGCCGCGCTTTCTGCGGGCGGAACGCCTGCGGGAGCGGAACTTTTCATGCCGCTGTTCTATGACGATGCGTATTTGCAGGATTATCTTCCGGAGGATGCCATTCTCCTTATCGATGAGCCCCAGCGCGTGGAGGAAAGCGCGAAGGTGGCGCACATGGAGCACCTTGACACCGTGTCCGCGCTGCTTGCGGACGGAAACGCAGAGCCGGAGCAGGCAGAGCTGCTTGGGCGGCCTTCTGTCCTCCTTGCACAGCTCGATACGCCGCGCACGGCGACGCTGTTTGCGCTTACGCGCACATACGGCCTGATCGCCCCCAAATGCCTGTTCCGCTTTGAAACGCGCCCTGCGACAAAATACCTCGCAGCGCAGGACATCCTTGCTTCAGATGTTGCGTCCTGGCGAAAAGCGGGAACGACGGCAGTCATCTATGCGGGAAGCCATTCGGTGCGCCTGCAGGATCAGCTGCTCGATATGGATGTGCATGCTGCCGTAACGGATGCGCTCACACGGCCGCTTGTGCCGGGCGAGGTCATCATTACGGGTGAATCCATTGAAAAGGGCTTTGAATACCCGGAGATCAAGCTTGTGGCCGTAAGCGAGGCGGAGCTTTACGGCGCGGTGCAGAAAAAGACGGCTGCCGCACATAAAAAGCGCCCGCAGCTTGCCTTTTCGGAGCTTTCCGTGGGCGACCTTGTGGTGCACGAACTGCACGGCGTAGGACGCTTTGTCGGAGTGATTACGCTTACCGTGGGCGGTGTGACCCGGGATTACCTGCACCTTGCCTATGCGGGAGGAGAAAAGCTTTATATCCCGACGGATCAGTTGGATCGGGTACAGAAATACATCGGTGGGGAAGAGGAAAGCGTCCGCCTTTCCAAACTCGGTTCCGGCGACTGGCAGCGCACCGTTTCCCGCACGCGGGAAAGCGTGAAAAAGCTAGCGTTTGACCTTGTACGGCTGTATGGTGAACGCATGAACCGTAAGGGATTTGCGTTTTCGCCGGATACCGCGTGGCAGACGCGGTTGGAGGAAAGCTTCCCATATGAAGAAACGCCGGATCAGCTCACCTGCATCGCGGAGATCAAAAAGGATATGGAGTCCTCCCGCGTGATGGACCGCCTGCTCTGCGGCGACGTGGGCTACGGCAAAACAGAGGTCGCTTTGCGCGCGGCCTTTAAGGCTGTGATGGACAGCAAGCAGGTGGCGTTCCTTGTGCCGACCACCATCCTGGCGCAGCAGCATTACAACACGCTCGCCGCGCGCTTTGCGGGATTCCCGGTGAACGTAGCGCTGCTTTCGCGCTTTAAGGCCGGCAAAGACGAAAAAACCATCCTTGAGGGGCTTGCAAAGGGCAGCATTGATGTGGTGGTCGGCACGCACAAGCTGCTTGGCAAAAGCGTGCGCTTCAAGGACCTTGGGCTACTCATCATCGACGAGGAACAGCGCTTTGGCGTGGGGCATAAAGAGCAGATCAAAAACATCAAGCAAAGCGTGGATGTGCTGACCCTGTCCGCTACGCCCATCCCCCGCACGCTGCATATGTCGATGACGGGGATCCGGGACATGTCCGTCATCGAAACGCCGCCCGAACAGCGCTACCCGGTGCAGACCTATGTGATGGAATACAGCGACGGCATGGCGCGGGAAGCGATCCTGAAGGAGATCGGCCGCGGCGGGCAGGTATATTTCGTTTACAACCGCGTGCGCAACATGGAACGCTTTGCAGAGCAGCTGCGCGCGCTTGTGCCGGAAGCGCGCATCGGGTATGCCCACGGACAGATGCCCGAACAGCAGCTTGAACAGACGATGCTCGATTTCATGGAACAGCGCTACGATGTGCTCCTGTGCAGTACGATCATCGAAAGCGGGCTGGATATCCCAAACGTGAATACCATTTTGGTCTATGAGGCGGACAGGATGGGGCTTTCCCAGCTCTATCAGCTTCGCGGCCGCGTGGGGCGCGGAGCCAGGTTGGGCTACGCATACCTGACCTTCATGCGGGATAAGGTGCTTACAGAGGTCGCGGAGAAGCGCCTTTCGGCCATCCGGGAGTTCACGCAGTTTGGAGCCGGGTTCAAGATTGCCATGCGGGATTTGGAGATCCGCGGCGCGGGCAATTTGCTCGGGCCGGAACAGCATGGGCACATGGCGGCCGTCGGATATGACCTGTATTGCAAGATTGTCAACAGCGCGGTGAAGGAGGCGCGCGGGGAAGCTGAGCCGCGTGCCGTAGAAACGGTAATGGATGTGCCGCTTTCGGCGGCAATCCCGCATCCATATATCCCGCGGGAAACGGAGCGGCTTTCGATGTACAAGCGCATCGCGCTCATCGCCTCGCGGGAGGATCTTTACGATGTGCAGGATGAGCTGATCGACCGCTACGGGGAGATCCCGCCGGAAACGAAGAACCTGCTTGACATCGCGCTCATCAAAGCGGAGGCGTCCCGCGCACACATTGCCCAGCTTTCCGTGCGGGATGGCGAAGTGCGCTTTACGTTTGATAAGGACGCGCCCATGAACGGGCAAAAACTTTTGAAGGCCATCGGCGAGATCCCGGGTGCGCAGTTCCTAAACGGCGAGGTTCCGGCGCTTTCGGTCCGCATGCCGCGCGCGGATGCCGAAAAACTTTGTGGCATGCTGCCACAGTTTGTTTACACCCTTGCCGATTGTATTGAGGCAAATTGATGATATAATAAGCATGGCGTTTTGGCCCGCGTACTGCGGGCATTGCCATGATCTCAAAAAATGTGAGGAGAAGTTTGATGAAGAAATACCTTGCCCTGTTCCTGGCGGCGCTGATGCTGCTCTCTTTGGCCGCAGGCTGCGCCCTGACCGGGAGCGATACCCAAACGGATAAGCCGGAAACGTCCCCGACGCCGGCCACGACGGATGGCGGCGATTCTGACCTGGACCTGGCGGCCGCTGTTGCAGAGATTGGAGACGAAACGATCACATTGGGCGATGTGAAGGAAACGTTCGATTCCTATGTGGAATATTTTTCAGCCTATGGCTACAACCTGAGCAGCGATCCGGAAACGCTTGCGATGCTGCTTGATGATGTTGTCAACAGCCTTGTTGAGGCAAAGCTTATCGCGGCAAAGGCGAAAGAAATGGGCTATGATAAGTTTGACGAGCTGCAGCAGGCTGAACTGGACGAGCGCATTGAAACCGAGCTCAGCGAGCTGGATGCATATTACCGCTCACAGGCCGAATCCGAAGCGGAAAGCGACGCCACCATTGATGTGGATGCACGCACGATGGAGCTCATCCTTGAAGAGGCGGCCTACAACCTGAACAACGACAATGCAACCTATGAAGATTACACGGAATTCCTGAGCAAGAACGTGACTGACGCTTACATGCAGGAACTGCTGCAGAACGATCAGCTTAAGGACGTAGCCCTTACGGACGAGCAGATTCAGGCTGAATACGATTCTCTGGTGGAAGAACAGATGACGTATTATGCGGAATCCCCGGAGGCGTATAAGTACGATGAGGAATCCTACGAAATGACCGGTGACGCGCCTGTGGCTTTTGCGCCGGGCGGCTATTCCCGCATCCTGCATATTTTCTGTGCATATGAAGGGGAGCTTCCCGAGGACTACGAGGCGAATGAGGCCGATATGGAGCTCATCAAGGAAGAATACGGCGCTTTGGCCTTTGCCGCGGCTTTGGATGCTTCAAGCGCGGATGCTGCAAAGATGCAGGAGCTTGTGGCGCAATACAAGGAACTTCAGGCGGCAAACGAGGAGCTGTATGAGGCCTATGTTTCCGCCGCGCGCGAGAAGGCGAACGGCATTTACGGCGAGCTCCAGAACGGCGCTGACTTTGCAACGCTTGTGAAGGAGAAGAGCAGCCCGGATGATTACAGCGATTATCCCGTTTTTGCGGAAAAGGGCATCCTGATCGCTAAGGAATATGCGTGTGACAACGATTGGTCTGACATCGTGAAGGAGCAGTTCGGAAAGCTTTCCATCGGTCAGTATTCAGAGGCCTTTGCGGATGAGGACGGCTACCACATCATCTTTTACCTTGCAGACGAACCCGCCGGTACCGTTGAACTTGCAGGCATCGAAGAGGGCATCCGCGCCTATCTGCTTGAAGATATTCGCAGCGAGGAATGGACGGCGCTTGTGGACGAATGGATGAACGACGGAACCGTGACGCTGCACGAGGATGTGTACAAGGTTCTGCTCGATTCCTGATTGTGAAAGAAAATGCGGCGGCGGTTGAAACTGCCGCCGTTTTTCTTTATACTGGAGATCGAACCGAAGGACGGAGGAAAAACGTATGCGTTTGGACAAATATTTAAAGGTTTCCCGCATCATAAAGCGGCGCACCGTTGCCAACGAAGCCGCAGGGCTTGGACGGGTGCAGATCAATGGAAAAGTCGCGAAGGCTTCAAGCGAGGTGAAGGAAGGGGATGTGCTGACGCTCCTTATGGGCGGCAGGCATCTGCGTGTGAGGATTCTTTCCGTGCAGGAGCATGCAGCAAAGGCAGATGCTTCCTCGATGTATGAAGTCCTGCCGGAGGAGTGACATGCGCGGGCAGGATACTGTGTACGCCGTGCTGCTCGCGGCAGGCGCGGGGGCGCGCATGGGCGAAAACAAACTCGCGCTTGCCTTTGGCGGCAAAACGCCGCTGCAGCTTTGCTATGAAGCGTTTCTTGAAAGCCAATGCCCGCCGGAACGGATTGTGGTTGCCGTTTCGGAGAACACGCGTGCGCAAGCGCTTTCCCTGGCGGAAAAGGACGCGCGCGTGATCGTCTGCACAGGTGGCGCAGCGCGCGGCGCATCGGTGCTCAATGCGCTTCGGACGCTTCAAAAGCATGGAGTGGAGGCGGGCATTGCGGCCATTCATGACGCGGCGCGCTGCCTTGTGCCGCCTGCTGTGATCGATGCCGCCGTGTGCGGCGCACGGGAGCACGGGTGCGGCGTTGCGGCCATCCCCATGCGCGATACCGTGCGCGATGCAAAGGGCACCCTGCTTCCACGTGAGACGCTTTTCCTGATGCAGACGCCGCAGGCGTTTGACTTTGCGCGCATCCTTGCCGCATATGAGGCGGCAGAGGCCGGCGGCTTTCAGGCAACGGACGATTGTGCGGTGTACGCAGCGGCAGGCTATGCGCTGCATTTTACGGAAGGAAGCATTATGAACCAGAAACTGACCTATCGGCAAGACTTGCCGTTCTTCCGGGCGGCATGCGGCGCATCCCTGCCGCGCGTGGGTTTTGGCGAGGATACCCATGCGCTTGTGCCGGGGCGAAAACTTGTGCTCGGCGGGGTGGAAATCCCGCATGAAACGGGGCTGCTCGGCCATTCGGATGCGGATGCGCTGACCCATGCGGTGATCGATGCGCTGCTTGGTGCGGCAGCGCTCGGCGACATCGGCATGCATTTCCCGGATACGGATGCGCGTTACCGGGGTATCTCGTCGCTTGCGCTTTTGCGGGAAACGGCGGCGTTGCTGCGGGCGCATGGCTTTTTGCCCGGAAATGTGGATGCCACGATTATCGCAGAGCGGCCGAAGCTTGCGCCGTACATCCCCGCTATGCGGGAAGCTTTGGCGCAGGCGCTTGGCATGGAGGCTTCCCGCATTAGCGTCAAAGCCACAACAAGTGAAAAAATGAACGACGAAGGCGCGGAAAAATGCATAACGGCGCGCACGGTATGCACAATAACTTACGGGGACTGACCGAAGTTGCATTCTATGGCAGAATTGGGTAAAATAACCATGGAATTCGCGGAGAGCCGCGCAAATCAAAAAGGGGTATTTATGGAGTTTCAACCGATTGACATTCAAATGAAGGCGCTTGTGGAACGCTACACCAAGCCATGGTGCCTGCAATGCTCGGAATATACGTTTACAAATCTTTTTATGTGGGGGCAGGGGGAAGGGATCCGCGTTGCCGAATATAACGGCGCATTGTTCATTGCAGCATCCTGGGAGAACAGTCCGTTCATGTTCGCGCCGCTTACGGAAAATCCGGAGGGCGATTATGCTGCGGCACTTGCGGATGCAGTCGCATATTTCCGGAAAATTGGGGCGGAACCCTCCTTCCGCGCAATATGCGGCCCGATCAAGGCGGCGTTTGAGCGTTGCTCTGGGTTTGTTCTGGAGGAGGACAGGGACAATTCGGATTATGTGTATTCCATGGAAAGCCTTTTGACGCTTTCCGGGAAAAAGCTGCATGGCAAACGCAACCACATTAATCAGTTCCGCGCGCAATATGGGGACGTGGCCGAGTATGTGGAAATTACGCCGGACATGCTGGGCGAATGCATGGGCGTTTACTGCGAGTGGCTCTCCGGGAAGGATGCCTCAGAGCCCGGTGTGCTAAGCGAAAAGGAGGCAATCCAGCGGATCCTGACGCATATGGATACGCTTGGCGTCAAGGGCGGCGGGATCCGCATTCAAGGGAAGCTTGCGGCGTTTACGCTCGGCGAACAGATCAACGACGAGATTGCGGTCATCCACATCGAAAAAGCGGACAGCGGTATTCCCGGACTTTATACGATCATTAACCAGCAGTTTGTGGAGCATGCATGGACGAAGGTGAAATACATCAACCGCGAGGAGGACATGGGCCTTGAAGGGCTGCGCCGCGCGAAGCTTTCCTACAACCCTGCATTCATGATTGACAAGTTCCATGGGAGGCTTGCATGAGCTTCACCGTGCGGCCCATTACGCCGGAGGAATACGCGGCGGCGCAGGCGGTCTGGGATGCCTGCTTCCCGGAGGATGCGGCAGGATATTCCGATTATTATTTTGCATGCCGCACGAAGCCTGCGTATGTGCTTGCCGCTTTTTTGGAGGATGGGCGCATGGCGGGTGCTTTGCACGCTTTGCCCTATCCACTCTGCTTCGGCACACAGGTAAAACGCTGCGCGATGATTGCAGGCGTGGCAACTCTGCCGGAACAGCGGCACAAAGGCATCGCCGCTGCGCTGATCCGCACGGCGCATGCACGCCTTGCACAGGAGGGCGTGTGCGCGGCTTTGCTAAAACCGGATGTGGATTTTTACGCGCAGTTCGGCTACCGGCCCTTTGCGTGGCATGAGCAGTTTCGGGTTGAAGCGGGGGAGCTCGCCGTGCCGGAACCCGCGCTGCATACGCCTTCAGCAGAGGAGATGCTTGCCTGCTACGATGCGCTTGCAGCGGAGTATAACGGTATGATGGTGCGCACAGTGCGCGACATGGAACTGATGCGCAAAGAAACCGCGGTGCTTGGCGGGGAAGCGTTTGCCGCAGGCGGCGCATATGCGCTCTGCCTTGCGGAAGAAGGCGGCGCAGAGCTTACGGAGCTTGTCGGACGCAATGCAATGCCGCTTGTTTATGCGCTTGCCGCGCGCTTTGGAGCGGTGCGGTTCCGCCTTCCGTGCGGCGCGCGCCCGGAGGGGCTGCCCAAGGGCGAACGGATGATGTTCAGCATGCTTTGCCCGCTCAACAGGGAGGCGCTTCTTGCAGGAAGCGGCGCGGAAAGCATGGAGGAATTGCTCTCCGGTGCAAAAAAGCCAAACTGCACGCTGGAATTTTGTTGAAACAATGTGACATTCTGGCGGCGGAGGGGAAATGTGCTTGACGAGTGCGCCCGCGGCGTATTATCATAGAAAAAAGCACGGTGCACGTTGTCGCACTTTGTATTTGAATCATTAAATAAGGACGGTATTCATTGGAATGAACTCGGATTTCATGACGTCAATCGCCAACTTTTTCAACGGCGGCGGCCTGATCATCATCATGATGGTCGTGCTGATGCTGGTTATGATCATCCCCCAGCGCAAGCGGGATAAGAAGATCAAACAAATGCTTGCTGCCATCAAGACGGGGGATCGCGTGCGCACCATCGGCGGCATTTACGGCACTGTGACCAACGTCAAGGATGATGTGATCACCATCTCCGTTGGCCCGGATCGGGTGCAGCTTGTGTTTGCGCGCGGCGCAATTGCCAATGTGGAGGATGTGGCCGTTGAAAATACCATGGACGACGGCACCATCAAGGACTGAGAAAACCGGCTTTTATAATGTAAACCGAAGCGGCGCAGATCCTTGCGCCGCTTTTAACAGCGCTTTCGCGGCCGTAATCCGCAGCGATGCCGGCGAGAATAAAGAGCTTTGGCTTATAGCTTAGCGTGATTTGATTCGCATATTCACAGCACGGACGCATATGCATAAACCAAAAGAGAGGTGTGCTTATGCGAAGCGTGAAAGCGGGCGAACGTGCCCCGAATATGTTTATTGAAATTCTTAAGGGGGGGCTGCTTGCCTCCGTTATCAGCATTGCGCTGATCGTGCTGTATGCGCTTGCGCTTTGGAAGGAGATCCTGCCTGCGGAGAGCATGCCCATCGCAAACGCGGTGATCAAGGTGATTTCAGCGGCGGCAGCATCGCTTCTTGCTGTACGGCGCTGCACAAAGCGGCGCTGGTTATACGGCGGCATCGCCGGGTTGTTTTATGCCGCGCTTGCATTCATGGTGTTTTCCATTCTGGCGGATACGTTCGTCGTATCCGTAGCGCTGCTTTCAGATTTCGGCGTTGGCCTGCTTGCGGGGGCACTCGCGGCGATGGCCGCGCAGGTATTCGGGAAATAATGGGGTTGCCGCCTGCACGCGATTTGTGTATAATAACGGGAGTGAAAACTACTTTGAACAGTATGGAGGATATCCCAATGAAACACATCAAGACCATCCAGCAGCCCTGCATCAATGCTTCCGCACATACCGGCTGCGGCGAGTGCCAGGCATCCTGCCAGTCCGCCTGCAAGACCTCCTGCACGGTCGCAAATCAGAAGTGCCAGAAGGAGAGCAAATAAGGCGTTTTCGCCTTTGTTGGGCCATAAACACGTGAGGTTGCCCGGAAACGGAACGGCCAGGGGCAGAAGCCTGCCCAATGCCTCCGCAGTTCGGACGGCCTCTTTGTGTTGTTTAGGAGGATAACTTGATTCACGCATTTCGTTTTCAGAATTATTATTTGGCGCTGGATGTAGAAAGCGGCGCTGTGCACAGCATGGACGAGCAGGCATACGAAGTGGTGCGCGCTCTTGAGGAGGGTCGGCCACTTGAAAGCCTGCCTTATCCGAAGGAAGATATCAGCGAGATCGTCGCGGAACTCAATTCCCTGCATGATGCAGGCGCGTTTGAAGCGGAGGAGCTCGTCCCGCCGGAAGGCACGGGCGGTCAGGTCATAAAGGCCATGTGCATGCATATGGCGCACGATTGCAATCTGCGCTGCAAATATTGCTTTGCAGACACGGGCGAGTTTCACGGCGCGCGCATGCTGATGCCGGAGAAGGTTGCCTACGCGGCGCTTGATTTTCTCATCGCGCATTCCGGAAAGCGCCACAACCTGGAGGTGGACCTTTTCGGCGGCGAACCGCTCATGAACTGGGATGTGGTCAAAAAAACGGTCGCCTATGGCCGGGAACTTGAAAAGAAGCATGACAAGCGCATCAACTTTACCATCACCACCAACTGCGTAGCGCTCGATGATGAAAAGATCGACTTCATCAACCGGGAGATGCACAACGTTGTGCTGAGCCTGGATGGCCGGCGTGAGATCCATGATGCGCTGCGCCCCACGGCGAACGGAAAGGGCTCGTTTGATCTGATTGCCCCCAGGGCGCAGGAGCTTGTGCGCCGCCGCGGCGACAAGGAACATTATGTGCGCGGCACGTTCACCAACCGGAACCTGGATTTCACAAACGATGTAAGGGCTCTGCGCGAAATGGGCTTTGAGCAGATCTCGCTGGAGCCTGTCGTCCTGCCGGACGAAAGCCCCTATGCAATCCGGGCGGAGCACGTGGAAACGGTGCTTGCGGAATATGATAAGCTTGCAAGCTTCCTGCTTTCCGAAAGAAAGGCGGGGCGTTGGTTCAATTTCTTCCATTTTATGGTGGATCTCGCAGGCGGCCCGTGCCTGAAAAAGCGCGTTTCCGGCTGCGGTGCGGGCGCGGAGTATGTGGCCGTTTCGCCGGATGGGGATATTTTCCCCTGCCACCAGTTCGTGGGCGAGGCGGAATGGAAGATGGGCAGCGTCCTTTCCGGGGAGTTCAATACGGGGATGCAGCAGGACTTTCTTTCCTGCAACATCCTCACAAAGCCGGAATGCCGCGCCTGTTGGGCAAAGTATTTTTGCAGCGGCGGTTGTGCGGCAAACGCTTGGAAATACAATGGCGATATCCGCAAGCCATATCGGGCTACCTGCGAATTTGAAAAGAAGCGCACGGAATGCGCGCTTGGCATTTTTGCCGCTGAGCGGGAAAGCTGACCATGCTGCGCTTCCTGCCATTCACTGAATTAAAGCAGGATGAGGAGGCCGCGCGCCGGGAGGAGGCTGCACGGCTTGCGCGCGCGCTCGGCGTTTCCGTGCGCACGGCATGGCTTCTCATCGCCCGCGGCGTTCGAGATGCAGCGGAGGCGGAAGCGTTTTTACATCCGAGCGCGGAGATGCTGTGCGATCCGTTTGCTTTTGAGGAGATGCAAAAGGCCGTGGCACGGCTTACGCGCGCCATAGCACAGCGGGAGCGCATCTGCATTTACGGCGATTATGACGTGGATGGCATATGCGCCACAAGCATGCTGTTGATGTATCTGCGCGGGTGCGGCGCAAATGTGTCCTACCATATCCCGTCCCGCCATGCGGAGGGGTATGGCATGAACCTTGCCGCGGTGGAGCGGCTTGCGGCGGAGGGCGTGCAGCTGATTGTTACGGTGGACAACGGCGTGAAGGCAAACGCGGAACTTCTGCGCTGCCGGGAGCTCGGCATGGATGCGATTGTGACCGATCATCACTTGCCGGGGGATGTGCTGCCCCCCTGTGAAGCGATCCTGTGCCACACGCTTGCGGGCTGTTGCTATCCGAACAAAAACATCTGCGGCGCGGGCATGGCGTTCAAGCTGATCGAAGCGCACGGCGGCCGCGCCGCTGCGCTGCCGTATGTTGCGCTTGCGGGGCTTGCTACGGTCGCGGATGTTGTGCCGCTTACGGGGGAAAACCGCGTGTTCGCAGCGCTGGCGCTCACGGCAGTGAACGCGGGGGAAAGTCCGTTGGGACTTCGTGCCCTCGTTGAGGCTGCCTTTGAAAAAAAACGCGTCTTAACGGCGCGGGATTTTGCCTTCGCCATTGCGCCCCGGCTTAACGCGGCCGGACGCATGGATGACGCCTCGCTCGGCGTTGCACTTTTGACGGAAACGGATGCGGAGCGCGCCAAAACGCTTGCACAGCGCCTGAACGAGCTGAACGCTGCCCGCCAACAGGAGGAAGGAGCAATCTACGAAGCCGCCTCAGCCGCAATCGAGGCAGACGATTTGACGGATAAGCGCGGCATTGTTTTAAAACATGCGGATTGGAACCCCGGCGTGGTCGGCATTGCGGCCTCCAAACTGGCGGAGCGGTATTATCGCCCTGTTGTGCTCCTTTCCGAGCGGGATGGGGTGCTGACGGGTTCCGCGCGCTCCATCGAGGGTGTGGACCTGCATGCGGCGCTCAAAGCGAACGAACGGTATTTTACCCGCTTTGGCGGACATGCCTATGCTGCGGGGATGACACTTCCCGCGGAAAACTTTGAGGCCTTTGCCGCAGGCTTTGATGAAAGCGTACGCGCGGCAGCGCCGGAGGAAACGTTTTTGCCGGCGGCGCACTATGAAGCAGAAGCGCCGTTTTCTGAACTCACGATGCAGCTTGCCGGGGAGCTTGCCATGCTTGCGCCCTTCGGGGAAGGAAACCCAATGCCGGTATTCCGCACCGATGGAGCGGCTGTGAAACGCCTTCGGCGCATCGGAGACGAAGGAAAGCATCTGCGCCTGACGCTGGAACAGAAAAACCAGTATGCCGAGGGCATCTGGTTTTACGGGGGCGGCCGCTTTGCGCAAATCAATGATTACGGGCGGTGCGATCTGCTGTATGTGCCCACCGTGAACGAATACAACGGCCGGCAAACGCTCCAGGTCGAGCTTAAGGCCATGCGCCCGGCTGCCGTGCCGGAGGCGGAACGGTACCTCGCTGCGCGGCGGGAAAAATTTATTGATGCAATCTGTGCGAACATTCGCTATAATAAGATGCGTGCCGAACAGGCGTTTTTTGTAGCTGAGCCGGAGAATTTTCTGCTTGCGCACACCGCTCGCGACATCGCGGGGCTGCTGGTGCTGTGTTTTACACCGGCGGGCGCTGCGCGCTTTTTGCGCCTGGCTTCTGAGCGGGGGCTGTATGGCCGCATGGAGGTCAGCTTCGGCAAAAATGCGGCTGAACCATGTGCGTATCACGCGGCGGTGCTTGCGCCGGAGCTGGATGCGCTTTCAATCAGGCGCTTCCGCACCGTGCTCGTTTATGATACGCCGGTCACCCTCGGCGTTTTGGATGCGCTTAAATCGCTTGCACCGGAGGCACAGCTTGCTGTTGCACCGCATGAGGCAGACGATGCGGGCGAGCTTCTTGCCGCGCTGCGGTTTGACCGGGCGTGGTTTATACCGTTTTATCAGGCTCTGCGGAAGGGAAGCGGCAGCTTCTACAACCGGGAGGCCCTGCTGGACCACCTTGCGCGGGAAACCCGCGCACCGCGCTATGCATGCGTGCTCGCCGCGGATATTTCTTTGGAACTCGGCTTCCTGAAAGCCGGCGACGGTGCGTCTTTGCGTTTTGCCCCGCCGCAAGGGCGGCGTGAACTCCCGCAAAGCGATACCTTTCAACGCCTTGCATCCCTTTTTGAGATGCATGAGCATGCCAAGAACGCAACGCGCCGCGAAAAAGCGTGCGCGCAAACGCATAACCACGAGGAGGAGCAACCATGAACCTGAAAGACACCATCCGTTCCGTTCCTGATTTTCCGAAGAAGGGCATCCTGTTCCGCGACATTACGACGCTTGTGAAGGAGCCGGAGGCGCTGCATTGCCTGATTGATACCTTTACCGCAGAGCTGAAGGACAAAAAGATTGATCTGGTCGTGGGCCCGGAAGCGCGTGGCTTCGTGCTGGGTTCTGCGCTTGCCTATGCGCTCGGCGCGGGATTTGTGCTTGCACGCAAGCCGGGGAAGCTCCCCTGCAAAACGCTGCGCCACGAATATGCGCTGGAATACGGCACGGATGCGCTGGAAATCGATGCCGAGGCGATCAGGCCCGGCATGCGCATCGTCATTGTGGACGACCTGCTTGCAACAGGCGGCACTGCGCTTGCAACGGCAAAGCTGGTTGAGCAGGCGGGCGGCGAAGTCGCTGCGATTCGCTTTGCGATGGAACTTACGGATCTTGACGGCCGGAGCGTGCTTGAAGGCTACGATGTCGGCGCCGTTATTCAGTATTGACGGAACCACTTGGAATCAGAATCAGATCGGAAAAGAACCGAGGGGAGGTGAGCGAATGGCTGACTTGCGGGAAGCCTGCGCACAGCGCTTTACGCAGGAGGAAATGGAGCTTTTGGACCGCGCGATTGCCTTTGCAAAGGAGGCGCACAAGGATCAAAAGCGCGAATCGGGCGAGCCGTATTACACACATCCGGAAGCGGTGGCGCGGATGCTTTTTGACATGGGCATGGACAGCCATACGGTGATCGCCGGCCTTCTGCACGATGTGGTGGAGGATTGTGCCGCAGTGACGCTTGATACCGTGCGCACAAACTTCGGGGAAGACATCGCCATCATGGTGGATGGCGTTACAAAGCTCACAAAAACCGGAAAGAGCGATATTTTGACCAAGGAGGAGGCGCAGGCTGAGAACCTGCGCAAGCTTTTCCTTGCGATCGCAAAGGATGTGCGCGTGGTTATCATCAAGCTGACGGACCGCCTGCACAACCTCCGCACACTCGAATATTGTACCGAGGAGAAACAGATCCGAAAAGCGCGTGAAACGCTTGATGTTTACGCGCCGCTCGCACACCGCTTCGGCATGGGCGCAATCAAATGCGAGCTGGAGGATCTTTGCTTCCAATACCTTTGGCCGGAGGAATACCAGAACCTGAAAAAGCAGATCGAGCCGCAGCAGCGCGAACGCATGCAAACGCTTGAAACTGCTATCGCCACCATAAAAACGCACCTTGCAGCCGCAGGAATCGAGGCGCAAATCAATGGGCGGCCAAAGCACCTTTACAGCATTTACAAAAAAATCCAGCGGCAGAACCGCGTCGTGCAGGACATTTATGATCTTATCGCGGTACGGGTGATCGTAAATACCATCAACGACTGCTATGCTGCGCTTGGCATCATCCATGCTATCTGGAAGCCCGTGCCTGGCCGGTTCAAGGATTACATCGCCATGCCGAAAACGAACATGTACCGTTCGCTGCATACGACGCTGTTTTCCGAAACAGGCTTGCCGTTTGAGGTGCAGATCCGCACGTTTGAGATGCACCGAACGGCGGAATACGGCATTGCGGCGCATTGGATGTACAAAGAGGGGCGCGCGAACCGGGACGAATTGGACAGCAAGCTCGCCTGGCTGCGCGAGGCACTTGAACTGGAAAACTATGCGGATAATACGCGCGAATTTGTGGAGAATATCCGCAAGGATTTTTTCAGCGATTATGTTTATGTGCTGACCCCGCGCGGGCAGATTATCGACCTTGTAACGGGTTCCACGCCGCTTGATTTCGCTTACCGCATCCATTCAAACGTGGGCAACCACGCGCAGCACGCAAAGGTCAACGGCGCAATTGTGCGGCTCGATTACAAACTGAAAAACAACGATGTAGTGGAGATCGTCACCGCGCCCAACGCCACCCCGAGCCGCGACTGGCTCAAAATCGTTAAAACCCAGCAGGCCAAAGCGAAGATCCGCCAATGGTTTAAAAAGGCGAACCGCGAAGAAAACATTCAGCGCGGCAAGGAGATGCTTTCCGAGGCTGCACGGCGGCAGGGCCGGCAGCTTTCCGAACTTTCCAAGGCGGAATACTTTGACGACATCCTCAAACGATTCAACATGTCCGACTTGGACGATGTGTATGCCGCCATTGGGTATGGCGGCGTTACGACCGGGCAGGTGCTCCACAAGCTGATGGAGCAATACCGCAAGGAGGCAAAGGCCCAGCAAGCCGCTGAATGGCTGGAACAGAAAGAAGGCCAGCGCCCGCAGCAAAGCGGCCAGCAGGGCAGGGGAGTAATCGTCCGCGGCGAGCCGAATATGGTGGTACGCTTTGCGCATTGCTGCAGCCCGCTTCCGGGCGACCCGATCATCGGCTACATCACGCGCGGCCGCGGCGTTTCCATCCACCGGGCGGATTGCCCCAACATGGCGGATCTGATGGTGGAGCCGGAGCGCATGATTGAGGCGGAATGGACAAGAAGCGAGAGGTCCACCTACACCGCCAGCATTCAAGTGATCGCAGGAGAGCGCCCCGGGCTTTTGATGGAGATTTCACAGATCCTTTTGAATCTCAACATCAGCATCAAGTCCATGAATGCAAAGACCACCGGCGACATCGTGAACGTGCAGCTTTCATTTGATGTGAGCGGTGCAGACCAGCTCGAATCCATCATCAAGCAGGTGAAACGCGTCAAGCTGGTAAACGAGGTCTACCGCATCAACGTGTAGGGCGCGGCCCTTTAAAAAAGCGGGCCCCGCTTTTCAACAGTTTATGCAGTAAAGGAGGGCATGCCATGCGCGCAGTTGTGCAGCGTGTGCGCAGCGCAGCGGTTGAAATCTGCGGCGCTGCCGTGGGGGAAATCGGAATTGGGTATCTCGTGCTTTTGGGCATTGAGGAAAATGACACGGAGAAAGACCTTGATTATATCTGTGAAAAGCTTTTGGGGCTTCGTGTGTTTGAAGATGAGGCGGGCAAGATGAACCGCTCCATTTTGGATGCCGGGGGTTCCATTTTGCTTGTTTCGCAGTTTACGCTTTATGGCGATGCGCGCAAAGGGCGCAGGCCAAGCTTCATCCGTGCGGCACGGCCGGAAAAGGCTGTTCCGCTGTACGAGACGCTGATTGCGCGCCTCCGGGAGGCGCTCCCCGTGGAAACGGGAGAATTCGGCGCGGACATGCAGGTTTCACTCATCAACGATGGGCCGGTGACGATCCTGCTTGACAGTGAAAGGGCGTTTTGAACATGCAACCCATTACCTTGCTTACAGGGCCGCTTGAGGTCAACACTTACATCATGCTTGGCGCGCGCGCGGGCGAATGCTTCATCGTGGACCCCTCGGATGCGGCGCTCGTGCAGGACACGATGGCGGATCACGGCGTGAAGCCTACGCACATTCTGCTCACCCATGGGCATTTCGACCACATCCTTGCCGTTGCGGCGCTGCAAAAGGAATTCGGTGCAAAGGTCTGCATTCATGCGGAAGATGCGGAGGCGCTTTACAGCAAGCGCGCAAGCCTTTCCGTGCTTGCAGGGATGGAGGTTCCTCCGTGCCGGGCAGATGTGCTCCTGCAAGGCGGGGAAACGGTTGACGCCGCAGGCTTCACGGTGAAGGTGCTGCATACGCCGGGACATTCCAAGGGTTCCGTCTGCTATCTTCTGGAGCAGGAGCGGATGATTTTTGCGGGCGACACGCTGTTCCGCCTGAGCGTGGGGCGCAGCGACCTCAAAGGCGGCAATGAACAAGAGCTGTATGAATCCATTGCATATACACTGTTCCCGCTTCCGGGGGATTATGATGTGTATCCAGGACATATGCGCAAGACCACGCTTGAATTCGAGCGGCAGCACAATCCCGTGATGCGCGATTGGGGCGCAGGGCTATGGTAAGCCTTTACACGAACCAGCCTGCGTTTTTTGCGGACATTGCAGACGAGCTCAGGCTGTTTCTCGCCATGGAAGAGATCGTCCCTGCGGAAGCCTGCGGCGCTTCCTGTACGGATGCGGTATCCGTTGTTTTGGAAGAGGACGGCGGCCTTTGGCGCGCCCGCGCAGAGGTGCGCCTCTGCGGGCAAAGAGCCGTTTCCGCATATGAACGCCCGGCCGTTTCGGGCGATGCGCTGGAGGAAAAACGCTGCCGCAAACGCGCTGTGAAGATTGCGGCGTTTCGGGCGATGCGCGCGGCAACCGGGCTGGAACTGCCGTGGGGCTCGCTCACGGGCATCCGCCCTACGCGCCTGCTGCGCGAACTGATTGCACGCGAAGGCGCGGCGGAGGCTATGCGCATGATGCGACAGGAATTTGACGTTTCCGAGGAGAAGCTTTCGCTTGCAGCGGAGATCGTCGGCGTGCAAATGCCCATCCTGCACGGGCAGCAGAAGGAGGATGTGGACGTCTACATCGGCATTCCGTTTTGCGCTTCCCGCTGCCTGTACTGTTCCTTTGCCTCCGCTGTGCGCACGGAAAAGACGGACATGGCGGCGTACCTTGCGGCCTTGGAACGGGACATTGCGCATGGCGCAGAGATTGTAAGAGACACCGGGCACACCGTGCGCAGCATGTATCTTGGCGGCGGAACGCCTACGGTGCTCACTGCGGAGGAGCTCCGGCGGCTGCTTGATTTCGCGCTATCCGCATACGGCGGCTTCGGCGTTGAATTGACCGTGGAGGCTGGGCGGCCCGACACCATCACGCAGGAAAAGCTGGCCGTTTTGCGTGCGGCGGGGGTGGGGCGCGTTTCCATCAATCCGCAGAGCATGAACGAGCGCACGCTGCGCCTCATTGGCCGCAGCCACACGCCGGAGGAAATCAAGACGGCCTTCCATATGGCGCGTGAGGCGGGCTTTGCCTCGATCAACATGGACGTGATTGCAGGGCTTCCGGGGGAAACGGAGGACGACATGCGCCATACGCTGGATGAGATCGTGCGCCTTGCGCCGGACAACCTCACCGTGCATACGCTTGCATTGAAGCGGTCTTCCCGCCTTGTAGAAAAGTTGGGCGAATATCCGCTGCCGGAGGCGGAAGCCGCAGAAGCGATGGTCACAGCCGGCGCGGAAGCTGCGCATGCGCTCGGCATGCGGCCGTATTATATGTACCGGCAGAAATATATGCGCGGCAATCTGGAGAACGTTGGCTATGCGTTGCCCGGAAAGGAATGTGTTTATAACATCGACATGATGGAGGACACGACTTCCATCATGGCCCACGGCGCGGGCGCCATGACCAAATGCATTTACGATGCCGAGCGCCGTGTGGAGCGTGTGCCGAACCCGAAAGACATAGCGACATATATCGCAAAGATCGACAGGCTTGCGGAAGAAAAACGCAGGATGTATGAAATGCGCTGAAAAGCGAAAGAAGGAAAACGGGATGGACTATGCTTTGCTCGCGCGGCAGATGCGCGCCTTGCTGGAGGACGAAGCCGACACAACGGCATGCCTTGCCAATGCCTCCGCGCTTCTGAATGAGTCGCTCGGCGGCATCAACTGGGTTGGGTTTTACGTTGCAAAAAACGGGGAGCTGCTGCTTGGGCCGTTTCAGGGGAAGCCCGCGTGCGTGCATATCCCGTTCGGTATGGGCGTGTGCGGAACGGCGTTTGCCTTAAACGAAACGGTTTGCGTTGAGGATGTGCACGAATTTCCAGGACACATCGCGTGCGACAGCGCTTCCAATTCCGAGATTGTGATTCCGCTTCATAACACAGCGGGGGATTCCGTTGCCGTTCTTGACATTGACAGCCCACATTTTGCGCGCTTCACCGGGGCAGACAGGAAAGGACTTGAAGCAGTTGCCCGGGAGATTGAGAAGGTGTGTTTCGCCTGTTGACAATTATTCTCTGCACGGCTATAATGGCAAAAAGGCTATGATCGGAAGAGTAGCGCGCATGCAAGCGCAAAGAGAGGGCAGGCCGTGGCTGAAAGCCGCCCCGCAGCGCACCGCGTGAAGGACGCCCGTGAGCTGTCGTGCTGACAAGGCATGGCCGTATTTCCCGGCGTTAACGGGGCATGAGCGGCGCGCAGGCGATGCGCGCAAGCAAGGGTGGCACCGCGGGTTTCCCGTCCCTTTGAAGGAAGGAACGGAAAACCCTTATTTTATATGTGAGGAGAAGGACGATGCAATACCAGATACCCAAGGGGATGCGGGATGTGACCCCAAAGGAAAGCTACAAATGGCAGTATATCGAAGGCTTGATCCGCAAACTCTGCGCGACCTATGGCTTTCATGAAACGCGCACGCCCGTGCTTGAGCACACGGAGCTTTTCCTGCGCAGCGTGGGCGACACCACGGACGTGGTACAAAAGGAAATGTACACCTTTACCGATAAGGGCGACCGTTCCGTGACCCTCAAGCCGGAAGGGACGGCAGGCGTTGCGCGCATGTTTATGGAAGCGAAGCTCTTCAACGAGGCGCAGCCCACGAAGCTGTATTATCTTTACTGCCCTGTGTTCCGCTATGAAAAGCCGCAGGCAGGCCGCCTGCGCGAGCATCACCAGTTTGGCGTGGAGGTTTATGGCGCGCCGCGCGCAAGCGTGGATGCGGAGTGCATCGCACTTGCGCTCGACCTGTTCCACGCGCTCGGCATTGGAGGGCTTTCCGTCAACGTGAACAGCATTGGCTGCCCGGAGTGCCGCCCGGCATATAATGCAAAGCTCAGGGAGTATCTTCAGGCGAATTACGACGATTTGTGCGAGACTTGCCGGACGCGCTTTGAAAAGAACCCTCTGCGCATCCTTGACTGCAAGGAGGAAAAGTGCAAGAGGATTGCAGCCGGCGCGCCGAAGATGATCGATTGCCTGTGCGATGACTGCAAGGCGCACTTCGAGGAACTGAAAGCATCGCTCGCAGCGATGGGCATCGCATATACGATCGACCCGATGATCGTGCGGGGCCTGGATTATTATACAAAGACCGTTTTTGAAATCATTTCAACCGAGGGGCAATACAAGGGAACGGTCTGCGGCGGCGGACGGTATGATTGCCTGCTGGAGCAGCTCGGCGGCCCGAAGATGCCGGGCGTTGGGTTTGGTTTGGGCATGGAACGCCTCCTGCTTGTGGCGGAAAGCTTCCGGGAGATCCCTGCGCCGGAACCGGTGGGCGTATACCTTGCGGCCATGGGCGAAGCAGCCCGCGGTGAGGGCATGCGCCTTGTGAAGGCTCTGCGCGATGCGGGTGTGAAGGCCGAGTTTGACCATGTCGGCCGCAGCTTTAAGGCGCAGTTCAAATATGCCGACAAGCTCGGTGCGCGCTTTGTGGCGATCCTCGGGGATGACGAGGTGAAAACCGGCATCATCAAGCTCAAAAACATGGAGACGGGCGAAGAGGCGGCAACACCGCTTGCGGAATTCGTTGAAACCGTAAAAGCAATCTTGGAACGATAAAGAAGGAGAAGAACAATGGCTGAATTATTGCAGGGCTGGAAACGTTCGCACCGCGTGGGTGAGCTTACGGCGGAACAGATCGGGCAGGAAGTAACGCTCATGGGCTGGGCGGGTACATGGCGCAATCTGGGCGCGCTCATCTTCATCGGCCTCAGGGATCGCAGCGGCCTGATGCAGGTTGTGTTCAACGAATCCGACCTGCCCAAAGAGGTGTTTGAACTTGCGGAAACCATCCGCAGCGAATATGTAATCGCAGTAAAGGGAACGCTTGCGCGGCGCACGCCGGAGATGGTCAACAAGGAGATGAAAACGGGCGAATATGAAGTCATCGCAAGCGAGCTGAAAATTCTCTCAAGTGCGGAAACCCCGCCGTTTTACATTGACGATAACGTGAACACGAAAGAGGATCTCCGCCTGAAGTACCGCTATCTCGACCTGCGCAGACCGCGCATGCAGGAGATTCTCATGATGCGCCACCGCATCGCGCAGATCACCCGCAGCTATTTCGATGAACAGGGCTTCCTTGAAATCGAAACGCCGATGCTCGGCCGTTCCACGCCGGAGGGCGCAAGGGATTACCTTGTGCCGAGCCGCGTGCATCCCGGCGAGTTTTATGCGCTTCCGCAGAGCCCGCAGCAGTTCAAGCAGCTCCTGATGATCGCAGGGTATGACCGCTATTTCCAACTCGCCCGCTGCTTCCGCGATGAGGACCTACGCGCAGACCGCCAGCCGGAATTTACGCAGATTGACCTTGAAATGTCCTTTGTGGATGAAGAAGATGTGCTCGCTGTGAACGAGGGCTTTATTGCGCGGCTTTTGAAGGAGGTCAAGGGCATTGAACTGCCACTCCCGCTGCGCCGCCTGCCTTGGCAGGCGGCCATGGACCGCTTCGGTTCCGATAAGCCGGATACCCGCTTTGGCCTGGAGCTTGTGGATGTGACAGACATCGTGCGCGGTTCCGGCTTCGGGGTGTTCAATTCTGCCATTGAGGGCGGCGGCAGCGTGCGCTGCATCTGCGTCAAGGGCGGCGTGGAGAAATTCCCGCGCAAGAAGATCGACGAGCTTGTGGAGTTTGTGAAGATCTACCGCGCAAAGGGCATGGCGTGGATGAGCCTGAAACCCGAGGGGCTCCAGTGCTCGTTCGCAAAGTTCCTGACCGAGGCGCAGATTGCGGAGATTCAGAAAGCTGCGGGTGCAGAGCAGGGGGACATTCTGTTCTTCGTTGCGGATGCGAAAAACGAGGTGGTGTACGCTTCGCTCGGCGCGCTGCGCGTTGAGGTTGCCAAGCGGCTTGACCTCATTGATCAGACGAAGTTCGATGTGCTCTGGGTAACGGATTTCCCGCTGCTTGAATGGGATGAGGAAGAAAACCGCTATGTTGCGTGCCATCACCCGTTTACGAGCCCCAAGGATGAGGACATTGCACTGCTTGATACTGATCCGGGCAAGGCGCGCGCCAAGGCTTACGATATGGTCATCAACGGCTACGAGGCGGGCGGCGGTTCCATCCGAATCCACTCTTCAGAATTGCAGGAGAAAATGTTCGAGACGATCGGTTTCACGCCGGAGCAGGCACGCGAACGTTTTGGGTATTTCATTGACGCATTCAAATATGGCACTCCGCCGCACGGCGGCCTTGCCTATGGCCTTGACCGGCTTGTGATGCTCATGACGGGTACCACGAACATCCGCGACGTCATCGCGTTCCCAAAGGTGCAGACGGCCTCCTGCCTGATGACCGATGCGCCCAACGTAGTGGAAGAAAAGCAGCTTCGGGAGCTGCACATCTGCACGGATGTGGAAAAATAAAGCGCAAACACAAAAAGCGGCCCGGGAAGTTCGCCCGGGCCGCTTTTGGATCGCTGAAATTTAAGAAAACCATAATCCGGTATTGAAGGTTTATTGATGTTGTGCTGTTATACTTTTGTATGAGCCGGACAGAATAGACCCGGCATCCCGAACAGAAGGAGACCATTGCAAATGCCTTGCAAGCCCGATTTTAAAAACCGTACGCCGGAGGAAAAGCGGCGCATGAAGCGCACGATTGCGGCGATTATTGCTTTTGTTGCTTTTCTTGCCATCACCTGTGTGCTGGTGGGACGGCCGCTGCTTAAATTCATCGACGATCCGCAGAAGTTCCGTGATTGGGTGGATACGCATGGAATTTGGGGACGGCTGTCCTTTGTCGGCATGATGGCGCTGCAGGTTATCGTTGCGTTCATTCCCGGCGAGCCGCTGGAGATTGCAGCCGGGTATGCCTTTGGGGTTTGGGAGGGCACGGGCCTTTGCATGCTCGGAGCGCTGATCGGGGGACTCGTGGTATTCCTGTTCGTGCGCTCGTTCGGCAGGCGCGCAGCGGAGGTGTTCTTCCCGCCGGAACAGATTGATTCCGTGCGGTTCCTCAGGGCGGGGCGTGAACTGAACTTTTTGGTGTTCTTCCTGTTCTTTATTCCGGGTACCCCGAAGGATGTGATGACCTATTGCATTGGACTCACGAAGATGCCGCTTGGAACGTGGCTGCTGATTTCTTCTACGGCGCGCATCCCTTCTGTTGTGACTTCTACCATTGGCGGAGATGCGCTTGGCCTTCAAAATTACCAGTTTGCGCTCATCGCATTCGGCGTGGCGGCTGCGCTCGCGGCAGCCGGTGTGCTGATTTACCGGCATCTGAATAAAAAAGGCGGCGCAGGCTGAAACTGGGGATGCCGCGCGGGTTCGGATGTGATATAATAAAACTTAGCAAAAGCCAGTTGATTTGGAAAGGAATGGAACCACGATGCGTCAAACGGGAAAGGTGATAGAAACAAAGGGAAAGAAGGCCGTTGTGCGCTTCGTGCGCAGCGACGCTTGCGGGCATTGTAACGCCTGCTTCCGTTTGGGCAGCAATGAGGCCGACATTGATATTGATAATGCGCTGAACGCGCAGACCGGCGATTTGGTTGGGATTGAAATGCATGCCAAAAGCGTGCTTAAGGCAAGCCTGATTCTGTATGGCGTGCCGCTTGTGGCACTGCTTGTGGGTGCGTTTATCGGTTCCCTGCAGGGCGATTTGTACGCGGCGCTCGGCGGGGTATTGTTTGCAGCAGGTGCGTTCTTTATCCTGCGTGCGCTGGAGCCGAAGTTCTCCCGCATGACGGAATTTAAGCCGCGCATGGTGGAGATCATTGAGCAGACGGAAGAACCCGAACGAGCGAATGAAGGAGGAGAAAATAATGGCGAGTGAAAAAGTGTTGCATGTGACGGAAGAAACCTTTGATGCGGAGGTGCTTAGATGCGAGCAACCCGTGCTTGTTGATTTTTGGGCAACGTGGTGCGGCCCCTGCCGCATGATCGCGCCTATCTTGGATGAGCTGGCCGAGGAATACAGCGGCCGTGCAAAGGTCTGCAAGGTGAATGTGGATGAAGAATCCGCCCTTGCACAGCGGTATCGGATCATGTCCATCCCCGCAATTTTCCTGTTCCGCGGCGGGGAGATCGTAGAAAAAATGGTCGGTGCGCGCCCGAAGCAGGCGTTTGTGGAAGCAATTGAAGAAAATCTGTAAAAAGGCATCCGTGAAAAAGCCCCGGGCCGCTGTGACGGCCCGGGGCTTTTCTTACGTGTGAAACCCATTAACGCCCGCCGTTCAGATAGCGCACCGCAACGTTTGCGTGGAGGGCGGCGGCATACGCGAGCCCAGCTTCATTTGCGCGGAAATACGGGCCATGGGCAGGGAAACGGCACTCGTTTCTTCCGTCCCCAAAACCAAAGGAACAATAGCAGCCGGGGATGCCATCCATGAAATACCCAAAGTCTTCGGTTCCCATGTTGGGGATGGTTTCCAGCTCAACTCCTTCTTGGCCCACAAGCTCGGCCATTGCCTGCTGCACAAGCGCTGTAAACCCATCTTCATTTACAACACCGGGGTAGCTGGTTCGAATTTGTACCTCCGCGGAAGCGCCCATGGCCGCAGCGACGCCTTCTGCGGTTTCCTTCACCATGCGGCACATCTTTTCCCGCATTTCAGGGCCAAGCGTGCGAATGATTCCCTTGAGCTCGGCTTCGCCGGCAATGATGTTTCCGGCGGTACCCGCATGAAAGCTGCCCACTGTGACTACGGCGGAATCCGTTGCGAAAATCCGGCGGGATACAAGGGTTTGAAGCGCAGCCACGACCTGACAGGCGACGGCAATAGAATCAATGCCGCTGCCGGGATATGCGCCGTGACAGCCCTGGCCGCGGATGAGAATGGTGAACGGGTTGGAAGCCGCGTAGGTTTTGCCGTATTTCAAACCATAATGGCCAGCGATTCTACCGGTGCTGCTGTGCCCGCCGAAAACGGCGTCCACATCTGGGCCTTGCAGGCAGCCGGCCCTGACCATGCGCTCCGCACCGCCATTGCCTTCTTCGTCGGGCTGGAAGAAGAACTTTACGTTGCCGCAAAGCGCATCGCGGTGCGCCGAAAGAATTTTGGCAGCGCCCATCAACGACGCGGTATGCAAATCATGCCCGCAGGCGTGCATAACGCCCGCGTTTTTCGAGGCGAAGGGGAGGCCGGTTTCCTCTTGAATCGGAAGTGCGTCGATGTCGGCGCGAAGGCCGATGGTCTTGCCCGGCTTACCGCCGTAAAGGATGCCGAGAACGCCCGTTTCGGTGCAGGGGCGAACTTCAATGCCCAACTCCTCCAAATACTTTTTGATGAGCGCGGTGGTACGCACCTCGCAGCTGCCGAGTTCAGGATGGGCATGGATGTCGCGGCGGAGGGCAACAAGCTCTTCCTGCAGGGCTTTTGCTTCGCGCAACAGAGTTTCCGGATCGAGTGCCATGAGCAGATACCAACTTTCTGAAAAATGAAAAGCGGGAAGTCAGCGATGCATGCCTTCCATTTTTGCACCGCAGGAGGGGCAGAATTTTGCGCCGGGTTCAAGCGGCGCGCCGCATTGCGGGCAGAAGTTTGTGCGGGACGGTGCGGCATTGGCCGGGGCGGCTTCCGGCGTGGAGAATTCCTCTGCGGGGGCTTCCGATGCAAAGGCTTCGTTCGGCACAGTAGGCGCGTTTTTCGCCTTGTTCAGAAGCACGACGGCTACCACGAGCAGCGCGAGGCCGATACCCGCCATAACGAGCCCGATGAGGGCGGAACCTCCGGGTTTGCTGTCCGGAACGATCATATAGGGCAGAACGTGCGAAACGATTTCCGCGGAATCGGTCGTGCCGAAGAAATCGGACTCAACACACCAATCCACAAAGCTGCCGTTTTGGTAGAATTCTCCGGTTTCGCACCAGTCATAAAGAATCTTTTCAATGCTGGAAGGCAGAGAACGGATCTTTGCATCCTCAAGGTAAAGCTCCGTGTAGACGGCGGGCAGGCTTTCATCCCAGGTTTCCTCGTAAATCTGGTTCAGCGTGTCGTAATAGCGCCCGGTTGCCTCAAGCGTCACGAAATAATCGATGTAGCCTTCCTCCGTTACGAGCGGGATCAGGTAATAAAGCTTATCGCTATCGTCTGAAAGGCGAATACCGTAATTCGTCGTGTATTCTTCGGCAAACACCTCAAAAACGAATTCCACCCGGCCTTCCACATAGGGCTTGCCGGAAAGCTCGGCTTCAGTGAGCTGGTTAAAATCCCGTGTGCCTTCAGTCTCATACTTTTTCAGATCGCTTTGCACGCCGATAAAAGCCATAAGCCCGATGCCAAGCAGCACGACACCCAAAATGAGCAGCGCGATCCCCCGAGACTTTCGCCTGTTTACATTTGAATTCATTGAATTACCCCCCTACGATGAGACAAATCACGCATCAATCATACCATATGCACGCGGAGCCGGCAAACACGATTTTGCAGAAAAATGCCGAAGAGACCGTTTTTGCGCGAAATAGGCGTTGCCACTTTTCACAGGGTTTGCTACAATAAATCGGATAAGAAACAAGCGCGGCGGCCGATATGCGCCGCCTATTGCGGAGGTAATTGTTGTTATGAAGCTTGAACGCCTTGTGGGGGACCGGTTTAAAGAGCGCCCGTCCGATTGCGTGATCGACAGCCACGCGCTGATGCTGCGCGGAGGCTACATGAAATATGTTGCCAACGGCATTTTTTCTTCGTATATGCCGCTTCGGCGCATCACGCGCAAAATCGAGGCCATCATCCGCGAGGAGATGGATGCCATCGACGGCCAGGAAGTGCAGTTCCCGGTGGTGATGCCCGCTTCCCTGTGGGAGGAATCCGGCCGGTATCAGAGCGTCGGCAGTGAGCTGATGCGCCTTTCGGACCGCAACGGCAGCCCGCTTGTGCTTGGCATGACGCACGAGGAAGCGGCCGTGCAGCTTGTGCGCGAATATGGCCAAAGCTATTCCAAGTATCCTTTCATGATCTACCAGATCCAGACCAAGTTCCGCGATGAGGCACGCCCGCGCGCCGGCCTGATCCGCGTGCGTGAGTTCACGATGAAGGACGCCTATTCCTTCCATACCTCACAGGAGGATCTGGAGCAATACTATGCCCGCTGCTATCACGCATACGAGCGCATTTTTGCGCGCGCCGGCATCCCGGAAACCGTGGCCGTCCTGTCCGATTCGGGTATGATGGGCGGCAGCGTTTCCCATGAATACATGCTCCTTACCCCTGTGGGCGAGGACACCATCGTCACCTGCCCGGAATGCGGTTGGCGGGCGAACATGGAAGCGGCGGAAAGCATCATTGAAAACAAAAAGGATGCGGAGGACGCTCCGCTCACACCCGTACACACGCCCGGTCAACAGACCATCGAGGACGTTTGCACGTTCCTGAAGCTGCCGGTGGAACAATCCTGCAAGGCGGTTGTTTATCAGAAAAATGCGACGGACGAATACATCATATTGTTCCTGCGCGGCGATCTGGAAGCAAACGAGACCAAGCTCACGAATTTCCTCGGCGAAGCGATCCACCCGGCAACCATCACGCCGGAAAGCGGCATTGCGGCCGGCTACATCGGGCCGCTCGGCCTGCCCAAGGGCGTGACGGTGCTGTTCGACAGCTCGCTTAAGGGAACGAACAACCTTTGCTGCGGCGCAAACCGCGAGGAATACCATTACACGGGCTTCTGCTTCGAGCGGGATTGCCCCGGTGCTGCGTTCCACGATTTCGCCAAGGTAAAAGAAGGCGGGATCTGCCCCAAGTGCGGCAAGCACACACTCAGCATTTCCCGTGGCATTGAGGTTGGAAATATCTTCCAGCTCGGCACCAAATATACCAAAACCATGGGCATGCAATATCTTGACCAGAACGGCCAGCTGCAATATCCCATCATGGGGTGCTATGGCATCGGCGTTGGCCGGCTTGCAGCCTCCGTATGCGAAGCGCATCACGATGCGTACGGCCCAATTTGGCCGATGTCTATCGCGCCGTGGCAGGTGCATCTTTGCTGCATGCGTGCAGACAATGCCGAAGTGCGCGCATATGCGGATTCACTTTATGAAGCGTTGCAGGCACGCGGGTTGGAGGTCATTTACGACGACCGCTCGGTGAGCGCGGGCGTAATGTTCTCGGATGCGGACCTGCTTGGCGTTCCGGTGCGTGTTGTCGCAAGCCCGCGCAACCTGAAGGAAGGCTGCATCGAACTTTCCACGCGTGACAAGAAGGTTAGCGAAAAGGTGCCTGTGACAGAGGCGGTGGAGCGCATTGCCGCGCTGAGAGACGAGCTTCTCGCGGCATGCAGGGCGGAATGATAAAATGATACGGGCGGTCCGGGCAGCGTGCCTTGGACCGCTTTTTTCGATGGGCTGCACCGGAAAAATGCATGGAGATTTCTTTAACAATGGTTGTAAGCGGGGGAAAGCTCCTTTATAATAAGCTTGGATAATCGGCCGGGCGCATGCGCGGCTGAACTATATTTATTCAAAAAAACGGGAGGGCATTATGATTCAATTTGACCTGATTCGCGCAACGGATCCGCAGGTTGCCGAAGCAATGGAGTTGGAACTCAAGCGCCAGCGCGACCATTTGGAGCTGATTGCTTCCGAAAACTTCGTTTCGGAGGCCGTGATGGCAGCGATGGGCAGCCATTTGACCAACAAATATGCCGAAGGCTATCCCGGCAAACGGTATTACGGCGGCTGTGAGTGCGTGGACATTGTAGAAAACTTGGCCCGTGAACGCGCATGCAGGCTGTTCGGCGCAGAACACGCCAACGTGCAGCCGCATTCCGGCGCACAAGCGAACCTTGCCGTTTATTTTGCGCTCCTGAACTATGGAGACACTGTGCTTGGCATGAATCTGTCCCATGGCGGACACCTGACGCACGGCAGCCCCGTGAACATGTCCGGCAAGTATTATAACTTCGTTGCCTATGGTGTAGATCCCGAAACGGAAATGATCGACTATGATGAAGTGCGCCGCCTTACCCTTGCGCACAAACCCAAGATGATCGTTGCAGGCGCATCCGCATACCCGCGTGCGATCGACTTTGCAAAACTGCGCGAAATCGCGGATGAAACCGGCGCTCTTTTCATGGTGGATATGGCGCACATCGCAGGCCTTGTCGCGGCGGGGCTGCACATGAACCCCGTCCCCTACGCGGACGTTGTCACCACCACGACGCACAAGACGCTGCGCGGCCCGCGCGGCGGCATGATCCTTTGCAAGGAAGCGCTTGCCAAGCAGATCGACAAGGCGATTTTCCCTGGGACGCAGGGCGGCCCGCTGATGCACACCATTGCTGCGAAAGCTGTTTGCCTGCAGGAAGCTTTGCAGCCGGAATTCAAGGTCTATCAGCAGCAGGTCGTGAAAAACGCCGGAACGCTTGCCAGCGGCCTGATGGCGCATGGCGTAAAGCTCGTTTCCGGCGGCACGGACAACCATCTGATGCTCGTTGATCTCGGTGCGGAAGGCCGCACGGGAAAAGAAGTGGAAGCGCTGCTTGATGCGGCGAACATTACCGCGAACAAGAACACAGTGCCCGGCGAAACGCGCAGCCCCTTCGTCACAAGCGGCATCCGCCTGGGTACGCCTGCCGTCACGAGCCGCGGCCTGAAAGAAGCGGATATGGAACTTGTCGCAGGTTATATCGCCCGCATCATTGCCGAAGGCGAAGCTGCTGTGCAGGAAGTGAAGGAAGGCGTGCTGACACTGACGGAGAAATACCCGCTGTACGAATAAAGCAGGACGAAAATTCATTGCGGGCGGAGGATTGCCTGATATGGGTGGTCCTCCGCTTTGCTTAAAACTGTTGCCGAAAGCAAACTCGCACTTCTTTGCAGCGCTATCGCTTATGCTTAAAGGATCATTTCCTGCCAGAATGCAGAAATATATAAAAACCAATTCAAATCAACTTGCTCGGAATTATTGACAAAGCCTCCGGGCAATGGTATAGTATACCCGAAATCCAACCAAGCTACTTGGGATTGAGGTGAGGGACGTGAAGCTTTCCACGCGCGGGCGTTATGGCTTAAAAGCCATGGTTGATCTTGCGCTTTCCTATGGAAATGGCCCGGTGAGCACTGCTTCGCTTGCAGCGCAGCAGGGCATAAGCGATGCGTACCTGGAACAGCTGATCAGCAGCCTGCGCAAGGCGGGGCTTGTCACCTCCAGCCGTGGCGCACAGGGCGGCTATGCGCTTTCGCGCCCGCCGGAGGAGATCAACGTCGGGGAGATCCTGCGCGTGCTGGAAGGCTCCACCACGGTGATCGACTGCGTGAGTTCCGAGCATGTCAGCTGCGACAATGCATGCTCCTGCTCGGCAAGGCCGCTGTGGCTGAAGCTGCAGGCCAGCATCAATGAAGTGCTTTCCGCAACAAGCCTCAAGGACATGGCGGATGATTACAGAACGCAAACGGAGCGGACGCTCGATAAATAAGGCCGCGCGGCGCGGCACAACGGCGAAAACGAAAGGATGGTTTCAATAGAGAATGAGAAAGGTTTATCTTGACAATGCGGCAACCACCGCGCTTTCCCCCAAGGTGCTTGAGCAGATGATGCCGTATCTTACGACCATTTACGGCAACCCATCCAGCCCGCATTCCTTCGGCCAGGAAGCGCGAAAGGGCGTTGACCATGCGCGCGATCAGGTGGCAAAGGCCCTCAACGCGTTGCCGGAGGAGATCATTTTCACCGGCTGCGGCACAGAAAGCGACAATACGGTGCTCTTCGGCGTTGCGGAGCGTTATGCGAAAAAAGGCAACCACATTATCACGACCAATGTGGAACATCACGCGATCCTGCATACCTGCGAGGCGCTTGAAAAGCGTGGGGTTGAGGTGACCTACCTCCCTGTGGACGAAAACGGCATGGTCACAGCAGAGCAGGTTGCAAACGCCATAACGGACAAGACCATCCTTGTTTCCATCATGTTTGCAAACAATGAGGTTGGCACCATCATGCCCATTGCGGAGATCGGAAAAGTCTGCCGGGAACGCGGCGTTCTGTTCCATACGGACGCGGTGCAGGCTGTCGGCCATGTGCCGATTGATGTAAAGGCCATGAACATCGACATGCTGTCCCTTTCCGCGCACAAGTTCCATGGGCCAAAGGGCGTGGGCGCGCTTTACATGAAGAAGGGAATTCGCCTGCCTTCCTATGTGATGGGTGGCGCGCAGGAACGCAACCGCCGGGCGGGCACGGAAAACGTTGCGGGCATTGTAGGCCTTGGCGCTGCGATTGCGCTTGCCACACAAACCCTTGAAGAAAGTGCAGCGCGCATGACTAAACTTCGGGATAAGCTCATCGCAGGCATTGCACAACGCATTCCGGAGGTGAAGCTCAACGGGCATCCGACGATGCGCCTGCCGAACAATGTGAATTACAGCATCAAATACATCGAAGGCGAGTCCATCCTGTTGATGCTGGATATGAACGGCATCGCAGCCTCGAGCGGATCGGCCTGTACATCCGGCTCGCTTGACCCGTCGCATGTTTTGCTTGCGCTTGGCCTCTCGCACGAGGTTGCGCACGGCTCCGTGCGGCTCACCCTGAGCGATGAAACGACGGAGGAGGATATTGATTACGTTCTGGACGTGCTGCCCAAGGTGGCAGAGCGCCTGCGTGCGATGTCTCCCCTTTACCATGCATAACCAAATTTAAACACGGAGAGTAAGGAGTAAAGCGATGTATACCGAAAAGGTTCTGGATCATTTCAGCCACCCGCGCAACATGGGCGAGGTGCAGGATGCTAACGGCGTGGGCATGGTGGGAAACGCAAAGTGCGGCGATATTATGCAGATGTTCATCAAGGTAAACGATGACGGCATCATTGAGGATTGCGGTTTTAAAACATTCGGGTGCGGTGCGGCGATTGCTACATCCTCCATGGCAACGGAGATGATTAAAGGCAAGTCCATCGACGAGGCGCTTAAGCTGTCGAACGCCGCCGTGGTTGAGGCGCTTGAAGGACTTCCCCCGCAGAAAATCCATTGCTCCGTGCTTGCGGAAGAAGCCGTCAAGAGCGCGATTGAGGACTATTATAAGCGCAAAAACGGGGAAGCTCCGGAGACGGAAAAAACTGCGGAATAAAGAGACTTAAATTCGGAAAAGCAAAAAAGGTCGGGGGCGCTGCCATTGTGTGCCATCCGGCCTTTTTGCATGTTACCACCAGGCGGGGAAACTTATCCAACCGCGCGAATATGTTCTCACGGCAACAAATGCACAATATGTGGCGAGCAATATATGGAGATAAATGGTTGCACGCGCTCCATTTTGGACTTTATTCCGGGTATACGGGTTGGGCGGCAAAAGGAAGGCATTTCGCCAATTTCCCCAAACAGGAGGAAGCAGCAGAAAAAACGCAATCAGGTGAAAAAAGGCGACAACCTCAGGCCAAGTAGGGCGGACGAGTAAAAACAGCAAAAGCCAAAATACGGCAAAAACATCGGAAATATAAAACGTTTTGCGCTTTGCGGTTTTTTCCATAAACTTGCGAATAAGGGAAGGCTTTTCCATTTCTTGCATATCGATTTTCCTCCGATTGGGCGCTGTTCATGAAACTGAACCTTCAGCTGACAAGGGCAAACAAATGTCATAAATCATGATATACTAGGTGCGATTGTTTGTCAATGGAACGGGCGTGACGCCTGTGAATAAAACAAAAGGAAAGGTGGGGCCATCTTGCGAACGATCCGAGAATGCTGTTAACGAATGGTAATATCCGTTAAAGCAGAATAGCGGAGATGAAAGGCAAAAAATATATGCAAATTGGAATAAAAGTGATGATTTTTCTAGGGAAATGCGCTATAATAAAATAGTTTGAAATTAATATGAAAGAACAAAGGAGCATGAAGACATGCAGGGAAAAACATTTTCAATGCAACTGGCGGGCAGAACGCTGACCGTCGAAACAGGTAAATATGCTGAACAGGCCGGCGGATCCGCATTGGTGCGCTGTGGGGATGCTGCGGTGCTCGTGTGCGCAACGGTGGCAAAAGCGCCGCGTGACGGTGTGGATTTCCTTCCGCTGAGCGTGGAATTTGAAGAAAAGATGTATTCCGTGGGCAAGATCCCCGGTGGATTCATCAAGCGCGAAGGCCGCCCTTCCGAGCGTGCGATCCTCGCAAGCCGCCTCATTGACAGGCCGCTCCGCCCGCTGTTCCCCAAGGGCTTTTACAACGACATTCAGGTGATTGCCACAGTCCTTTCCGTGGAACCGGATGTGCAGCCCGAAATACTTGCCATGATCGGCTCTTCCATCGCCCTTTCCATCAGCGACGCACCCTTCATGGGCCCCACTGGCGCGGTGAGCGTGGGCTATGTGGACGGTGAATACATCATCAATCCAAACAGCGCCGAGCGCGAAAAGAGCCGCCTGAGCCTGACCGTTGCCGGAACGCGCGATGCGGTCATGATGGTTGAGGCCGGCGCAAACGAGCTGACCGAGGCGGAAATGCTTAAAGCGATCCTGCTTGCCCATGAAACCATCAAGCAAATCGTCTCCTTCATCGAAAGCATTGCCGCTGAAATCGGCAAGCCGAAGATGGAAGTGAACATCTATCAGCCCGATCCCGAGTTCGTTGCACTCGTGCGCGAATACGCAATGGACAAGGTTGAATGGTCGCTTGACACGTTCGACCGCAAGGAGCGCGAGGCCCGTTCTGCAGAGGTCAAGGCCGAGGTGACGGAGCATTTTGCCGAGAACTTCCCGGATTCTGCAAAGGACGTGGATGCGATCCTGTATAACATCACCAAGGAAATCGTCCGCGATAAGATCATTAACCGCGGCATCCGTCCGGATGGCCGCAAGCAGGAGGAAATCCGCCCCATTTGGAGCGAGGTTGGCATCCTTCCGCGCACGCACGGCAGCGCTGTTTTTACCCGGGGGCAGACGCAGGTTATGACCATCGCCACCCTTGGCGCACTCGATGAAGGGCAGACGTTGGATGGAATCAGCGAGGATACCTTCAAACGCTATATGCATCAGTACAACATGCCGCCGTACAGCGTAGGCGAAACGCGCCCGGTGCGCAGCCCCGGCCGCCGCGAGATCGGCCACGGCGCACTGGCGGAGCGCGCGCTTGTCCCCATGCTGCCCTCCGAGGAGGAATTCCCGTATGCAATCCGCCTCGTGTCCGAAGTCATCAGCTCGAACGGCTCCACTTCCCAAGCCTCCATCTGCGCGAGCACCATGGCGCTTATGGATGCCGGCGTGCCGATCAAAAAGCCTGTTGCGGGCGTTGCGATGGGCCTCATTAAGGATGTGGACAACGGCAACATCGCGGTTTTGACCGACATTCAGGGCCTTGAAGATTTCCTGGGCGATATGGACTTCAAAGTGGCAGGTACCCGTGAGGGAATCACTGCCATCCAAATGGATATTAAGATCAAGGGCATTGATGAGCAGATCCTCACCCGTGCTCTGGAGCAGGCACGCCGCGGCCGTCTCTTCATCCTTGACAAGATGATGGAGACCATCTCTGCGCCACGCGCTGAGATCAGCCCGTTTGCGCCGCGCGTACTGCAGTTCACCATCCATCCGGATAAGATCCGCGAGGTCATCGGTTCCGGCGGAAAGACCATCAACAAAATCATTGCCGATACCGGCGTGAAGATCGATATCGAGGACGACGGCCGTGTGTTCATCCTCTCGCCCGATGCGGAAGCTTCCGCTGCGGCGAAGAAAATCATCGACAGCATTGTGAAGGACATTGAGGTCGGCGAAGTATTCCTCGGCAAGGTGGTCAACATCCTGCCAATCGGCGCGCAGGTTGAGCTTAAGCCCGGCAAGAAGGGCCTTGTGCACATCAAGAACCTCGACAATAAGTTTGTGGAGCGCGTTGAGGATGTTGTTTCCGTTGGGGACGAAATCCTTGTGCGCGTGATCGACATCAAGCCGGACGGTAAGATTGACCTGACCCGCAAGGGCCTGCTGCCGAACGACAAAAAGAACGACAAATAAAGGCAACAAAGAAAAGCAGGTGCGGGAGGGGGAATTCCCCCTCCCGCACAGCGTTCCGTTTCATAATTCTCCCACAAGGTGAATACCATAAACCGAGAGCACGGACATGCGGGGGAGGAAACCATGAAGATGCGGAAACGAAGCGGAGCGCTTGTGAACCTTTTGCTGATTCTTTTGATCGCGGCGCTTTATTTTGCCACCAGCCGGCCCGATGCTGCGGCTGCGGTGGCTCAGCTTTATTATGCGCCTGCTTACCGCGGCCGCGCTGAGGATGCCATTGCGCTGCAGTTCGCCGTTTCATGGGAGGCTGCATCGCTTGATTCCATTTTGGATGCGCTTGCTGCGCATGGGGCGAAAGCCACGTTTGCCGTCAGCGGAGCTTGGGCGGAAAACAACGCGGCGCTGTTGCTTCGTATGGCTGCGGACGGGCATGAGATTGCCACCATGGGGAATGACCCTTCCCTTGATGGAAAGCTGTCCGAGGTGCAGCGCGACGTTGCCGTTTCGCTGGATAAAATTGAAGCTGCCTGCGGCGTGCGCCCTTTGCTTTATTATTCCGGCGCGCGCAATGTGACCGTTTCTGCACGCGCGGCAAAGAAGCTTGGCCTTACGCACGTTCTATCTACGTTGGATTTGCGCTGTGCGGCCGGCAGTGCGGAAGAAATAAAACAGCGCGGATTGAATGACCCGATTGAAGGAAGCATACTACTGATGCAGCCAACGGCCGCCGCTGCGGAGGCTCTGCCCGGGCTGCTCAACGGATTTAAAGGGAAAGGATTGGAAGCCGTGCGCGTAGGCGATGTGCTCGGCTTAGGGTAAACAATGGTTTTTCGTGACAAGTTGGAAAACGGCATCCGCGTAATCGGCGAGCCGATGGAGCATTACCGTTCCGTTTCAATGGGCGTGTGGATCGACGCCGGCTCCGTTTGCGAAAGCGGAGCGGAGGCCGGCGCATCTCACTTCATTGAACATATGCTGTTCAAGGGAACCGAGCGGCGCACTGCGGCCCAAATCGCTGCGGAGATGGATGCAATCGGCGGCAATCTGAACGCGTTTACCGCGAAGGAATGCACCTGCTTTTACGCCAAGGTTTTGGACGAGCATCTGCCCCGCGCAGCGGACATGCTTTCCGACCTGGTGCGCAATTCAAAATTTGACGAAGCCGACATCGAACGTGAAAAAGGCGTGGTTTGCGAGGAAATTCTTATGACGGAGGATTCTCCGGAGGATGTAGCGCATGAAACGCTCTGCTCGCTGCTTTATGAGAACACGCCGCTTGCAAACCCCATTTTGGGCACGCAGGAAAGTGTGCGCGCTTTTACGCGCGAAACGCTCATGGATTATATGGGCCGGCACTATATGCCGAACAATATCGTGATTTCCTGCGCCGGGCATTTTGAACGGCAAAGGCTGATGGATGAGCTGAACCGGCGTTTTTCGGGCGGCGGACTTGGCGAGCGCAGTGCGCGCAAGGTGAGTGCGCTTACGGGAGGGCATCGGTTCCGCGCGGTGGAAAAGGATATTGAGCAGGTGCATCTCTGCCTTGGGTTTCCCGGCTTCGCCTTGGATGAGGATGGGCAATATGCGTTGTTTGTGCTCAATAACGCGTTGGGCGGCAGTATGAGCTCCCGTCTGTTCCAAACCATTCGTGAGGCGCGCGGGTTGGCGTATTCGGTTTATTCCTATCCCTCTTCTTATACGCAGACGGGCTATTTTGCCTTATATGCAGGCACCGGCGAGAGCACGGCGGAGCAGGTAACGTCCCTGATTCTGGAAGAGCTTGAAAAGCTCCGGCGCGATGGCCTTACAGAAGAGGAATTCACCCGCAGCAAGGAGCAGCTCAAGGGAAGCTACATGCTCGGGCAGGAAAGCACCTCGGCACGCAACAATGCCATCGGAAAAATGGAACTTCTGCGCGGCAAAGTGTATTCCGAAGAAGAGATCATGCGGCGGATTGAGGGCATCACCATGGAGGATGTGCAGGCGATCCTCCCCAGGGTGCTTGATGCAAATGAGATGTGTGCTTCGGCTGTGGGGCGTATGGGAAGCCTTTCGGATAAGCTGGATAGGATGCTGCAAACCGGAAACGCCTGATGCACAGAAAGCAAAAAATGAAAAATTCGGAAAAGATTTGCGGACGCTCTTTCAAAAGCGTCCGCAACGCTGTAAAATAGATGGGATAATTTAGATACAACAACATTGCGGAGGAGACATGGCGAGGCGCAGAGGGGTACGCTTTACTGGAAAATTTTATATGCTGCTTGCACTCATGCTCGTCGCTGTGACCGTGGCGGTCGTGCTTTTGCTTTCAGATTCGGGCGGCGGCACGCTCGAGACGGGCACGATGCGGATGGAGCTTGCAGTTAAGGGCATTGTGATTCGCGATGAAATGAGCGTTACCGTGGATAAATACGACAAGGTGATGTTCCAGGCGGCCGAAGGCGCGGAAAGCTATGAAGGCATGCCCATAGCGCGGGTATTCAAGTGGGGATACAGCGATGACATGATGCAATCCCTCATCACCGTGGAGACACAGATTTACGAGGCGCAGACGGCGCTGCTTTCCGGGGTTGAGAATGCAGATCTTGCGAATATTGAGCTGCAGATTGCCCAAAAACGGTTGGCCATCCGCACACGCTTGCTTGGCGGGGAAGGCGACCTTTTAACGTTGGAAAACGAGCTTACATCACTGTTGGCGCAGCGCAAGGAGTATCTGCGCAATACCGTGCAGCCCACAGAAGCGCTGAGCGCGCTCTATGCTGCCGAACAGACAAAGCAGGAGCAGCTTGCGTCCTATGTTACGGAAGTGACGGCTTCCGGCGCAGGGGCCGTCAGCTTCTATTTCGACGGATATGAGCAGGCACTCAATTATGACAAGCTTGGCATGCTCAACCCTGAGCTCATTTCAAATGCCTTGAAAAATACAGCGAACATGGCGGGGGGCAGCGCGGAGAACCTGCTTTACCGCCTCGTAAACCCCAACCGTTGGCATGTTGCCTTCCTGACGGGGAAGAACGAGCCGCTGCGCACGCTTGCAGGCGCACAATACACAGTTCAGTTTGAGGGGGTGCCGGACAAGCTGTTTACCGCTGCGGCGCTTGAAGCGGCGGTTTACGATGGCGAGGTAGTTAATCTGCTTGAATTTACAGAGCCGATCGGCTCGCTTTTGAATGCACGCACCGTAAACGCTACGGTTTCCATGGAAGCAAGCGGACTTCTGGTGCCGTTGGATGCTGTTGCCATGCATGACGGTGCGGCATACATCATGCTGCGCACGGGCGGTGAGGAACATGAGGTTGCGGTAAACGTCCTTGCAAAGGATGAAGAAAATGCGCTAATTCAGACGAAGGACGCTGCGAATCCAATCGCGGCGGGGCAGAGGTATGTGAAGCCATGAGCATTCGGGAGAATTATTTGACAATTCGCGAAAACATGGAAAAAGCGGCCGCAATGGCCGGGCGGGATGTGAATACGGTCAAGCTGATTGCCGTTACGAAATTCGTGGAAGAAGCGCGCATTTCAGAGGCGCTTGACTGCGGTGTGACGGCCGTGGGAGAAAACCGCGTGCAGGAGCTCACGGGAAAACTGGAATTCTTTCGCGCACGCGGCGCAGAGGTGAATTTAATTGGACAATTGCAGACAAATAAGGTAAAATATATCATCGGGAAGGTCGATATGATCCAGTCCGTGGATCGCTTGGCGCTCGCGCAGGAAATTGACCGCCTGGCAGCACGCGCGGGCGTGGTGCAGGATGTGATGATTGAAGTCAACATCGGCGGCGAGGCGCAAAAAGGCGGCATCGGGCCGGACGAGCTTCCTGGATTTTTAGAGATGATTTCCGCCATGAACGGCATCCGCGTGAGGGGGCTGATGTGCATCCCGCCAGCGGTGGGCGAAGACGGGGCACGCCCTTACTTTGCAAAGATGCGGGCGCTGTTTGAAACGCTTGGCAGCAATCAGCTTCCGAACGTCTCAATGGAGCAGCTTTCCATGGGCATGAGCGGGGATTATATGGCGGCGATCGCCGAAGGCGCCACGATGATCCGCGTGGGCACAGCCCTGTTTGGGGCCAGGCAATACGCTGCGGCGAGAACGTAAACAGAGATCAGTTCTCCGCAAATTTCGGGTCAAGCGGTATTTCTCCAAGCGCCAATTAAAAATAATTTTTGGAGGAATATAAAAAATGGCAGGATTGTTGAACAAGTTCCTCGATTACATCGGAATTGAGGAGACGGATGCAGAGGACGAATACATGGATGATCTCTATGAAGAGGATTCCAGGGATGCTGACAACGTTGTGAGCATCGGCAACCGCGGCCGCAGCAAGTCCGCGGCAGCGAACAGCAACGTCGTCAACCTTCCCTCGGCGGCGCAGCAGAAGATGATTGTGTATCATCCCATCAGCTATGAGGATACACAAAACATCATCGATAATCTCAAGAGCCGCAAGCCTGTGATCGTGAATATGGAGGATCTTGAACTTGACTGCGCACAGCGCATCCTTGATTTCATGGCAGGCGCGATTTACGCCCTCAACGGAACAATCTACAAAATTTCCCGCGGCATCTTCGTCGTAGCTCCCACCAACTATGACGTGATCGGCAACGATGAGAACGATAACGACGGCCTCATCTGAGCAAAAAGCGAAGCAAGCGCCGTATCCTGCGTGGATACGGCGTTTGCTGCAAAAAAGAAGGCGAATTTGCGCCGGAAGCCGTAGGGCAAAAGCCGGACAGGAAATGGAGGAACAGCATGATTAAGGCGGAGGAAATCATCAACAAGCAGTTCAGCCGTGCGTTTTGGGGATATGACATCGGCGAAGTGGACACATTTTTGGATGAAATCGTGCGTGCAAACGAACGGGCCGAGCAGGAACTGGAAATCGCACAGCTGCGCATTCGGATGCTTCTTGAGGAATTGGAGCATTATACCGGAAAACGTGAGGATGCCAAGGAGGCAACCGGACAGAAAGCGGAAACAACCGCTCCAAAACCTGTGGAAACCGATGAGAAAAAGGAGAATGCAGAGGAGAAAAATACGATGAGCGAAACTGTAACAATCCGCTATGTTGTGCCGGAGGATCTCGATGCTGTTACGATGGTGGAGGCAACGTGCTTTCCGGAGGCAGAGGCTGCTACGCGGGAGCGCATCGAAGCGCGCATTCAAACGTTCCCCAAAAACTTCTGGGTCGCGGAAGTGGATGGGCGCGTAATCGGTTTCATCAATGGCATGGCATGTGAGCGGCGCACCATTGTGGATGACATGTTTGAGTTTGCAACCATGCATGATGACAAGGGTGCGTGGCAGAGCGTGATGAGCATTGGCGTGTTGCCGGAATATCAAAAGCACGGCATTGCCGCGCGGCTGATGAACACGCTCATCGACGATGCCAGGTCTGCTGGGCGCAAGGGCTGCACGCTCACCTGCAAAGACCGCCTGATTCACTATTATGCGAAGTTCGGCTATCAGGATGAAGGCGTTTCCGCATCTGAGCACGGCGGAGCGGTTTGGTATGATATGGTGTTGGAGTTCTGATCAATGCCTGCTTAAGAAGAAGAGCCTCCTGCTTTTTGCAAATTGAAAGCCCTTTCCAAAGGGCTTTTTCTTATGCCTGCATTTCATAAAAAACGCAGCCTATGCAAACACTACCCGTAAAACCAACTAAGGGAGGAAAAAACAATGCTCAAAAGGCGGAGATATATGCTGACGGCGGCGATTGTCCTGCTGCTGGTGCTCTTTGGCGTGCTGCTTTATGATTCGCTCAGCGGAATGCGCACGGGGCCGAGTGCGAACGGTACGTATTTTGTAATGCGGGAGGCGGAACGAAATGAACGAGATGCCATACAATAAGCTGCCGCGTGTGGACTTGCATGGCGGCGCGGGAAGCGAGGGGCCAATGGACCGGGAAACGCGCTACAAGGGAAGCAAACTGATTCAAAATTCGGACAAGGAGGAGTGAAGCAAATGGGGGGGAAAAGGCAAAAAACGGCGCAGGAGCAGCGCTATCAACAGCGAGTTAACGAGAAGATGCCGCGCAGCAAAACAGTTTCGCAATGCGTGCGCGCATTCATCGCAGGCGGGCTGATTTGCTGTATCGGGCAGGCGGTACGCGTCTTTGGCGAGACGACGCTACATTTGGATGCGGAAGGCGTAGCCGCACTTACAGCCATTGTTATGGTGTTTTTGGGCGCAACACTCACCGGCCTTGGTGTGTACGACAAAGTCGGAACATGGGCCGGAGCAGGCTCTATTGTGCCGATTACAGGCTTTGCAAACTCAATCGTATCTCCTGCAATGGAGTTTAAGCGGGAAGTTCGCTGTATAATTGGGATAGTCAGAGAAAACCGCAATCGGTGAGTATCAGGACTGAATCCGACAAAATATGCTGGGAAGGAGGTACTTGAAGCGGCTATTATCCCGCATGATTTCAGCCTGCCACAGAGCCAGATGGATGTAGCTGATCCGTCTGGCTCATTTTATTTTCCGATACTTTTATAACACGGGAGGAAGTACCATGCAACAGGGGGCGTATTATACTTTGAGGGGCAAACAGAACGTGTGGATATCCGTTTTGAGAACAAGGAAATCTATGGCGGCCTGCACTGCGGAACTGCAATGGAGGTCTTGATAAATGACGAATGGATATCCACTCGCATAGAGTACGGGAACGACTGGTATCTCGTAGGTGTGCAGAAGGAATCGTTACCCGGGCTTCAAGTAAGAATATAGTAACCACATACCGAAAGGGCAGTCTCTTGATTAAAGGGACTGCCTTGTTTTTATATCCAATCGCAGAAAGGAGGAAACCGGTCAACGGGCACAAGATGTACGACATCATCTACATGACCTTTCTCGGACCGGACAAGCTGACACACGAAGAGCTTCTGTACCGTCTGGACATCTCTGCCCGGCACTATTACCGGCTCCGCACGCAGGCAATCAATATCATCGCCCTGCGTCTATGGTCTGCCCCTGCCGGCAAGGTGGATTCCTGGCTGGAGGTTCTTTCTATTTTGGAAAACTGGTAAGGTTAAAGGTCTCAATTATTACATTGCTTCTACAGGAGCGGAACAAATGATACCGCGCAGATGCATCGACATATTCCTTTTACGGACGAAGAGATGGACTTGCTTTGGCAACATGCCGAAGATAAAATGTTTGTAGATGTTCTGCTCATTCAGTGCTATTCTGGTTGGCGACCCCAAGAACTTGGTTTACTGGAATTAAAGAATGTGGATTTAGAAAACTGGACTTTCCGAGGCGGTATCAAAACGGATGCCGGCATTGACCGGGTTGTTTCAATTCACTCTAAGATCCGTCATTTGGTTGAGCGAAAATATAAAGAGGCGCAGGAGCTTGGAAGTCTGTATCTGCTCAACTATGTTAATCCGAATGCTCGCAGCAAAAACACTTCGCTCACTTATGCTCAATACCAAAAAGGCTTCAGCATGATTCGAGATGAATTGAATCTGAACCCTGAGCACAGACCGCATGATGGTCGTAAACACTTCGTAACAATGGCTAAGAAGTACGGCGTCGATGAGTATGCGATCAAATATATGGTCGGTCACAAGATCTCTGACATCACCGAAAAGGTTTATACTCAAAGAGAATTTGAGTGGCTGAAAGACGAAATCGAAAAAATAAAATAACTTGTAAAAACAAAGAAAAGCCTCCCCGAAGTGAGAATACCAACAAAGGCACTCAGCACAACGAGGAGGCCGACTTTGTGTAGGAACATAGGTATAGGGGTAGTGTAGAAATAATGCACGAATTACCAACATTTCTCGACATTTATCCACTTCTAACTACTCTGAAAACAGCGTAATTACAGGGTTTTGGAAGCGGTTCGATAGCGGTAAGTTTCTATTATGTAATTAAAAACATTACTTTAAGGCCTGACTTTTGGATTTTGATATGCTAAGCTGTAACCGTGGCAGGGGCTTGCACTCAGGCTTTCAGTACTTCGGAAGAGCTCCCGGAGTTAGACTCTCCCCGCGGGAG